>ENA-ORDI01000594-ORDI01000594.1-marine-metagenome-genome-assembly--contig:-NODE-594-length-23887-cov-5.823856_pt1 | contig 23887 bp, 25 predicted proteins | sample MGYA00248628_ERZ508525 | MGnify/ENA primary metagenome ERZ508525 (study PRJEB26195, sample SAMN05422138) | marine metagenome | isolation source: East of Porto Seguro, South Atlantic Ocean | place... | reverse complement strand
ATTATTCACTCTACAGCTTTTAGAAGATTAAAATATAAAACCCAAGTTTTTGTTAACCATGAAGGTGATCATTTTAGGACAAGATTGACTCATACTTTAGAAGTTTCACAAATAGCTAGATCTATAAGTAGATATTTTAAATTAAATGAAGATCTAACTGAAGCCATAGCATTAGCACATGATTTAGGTCATACCCCTTTTGGCCATGCCGGTGAAGATGCATTAATTAAAGCTTCAGGTTCTTATTTTAATCATAACGACCAATCTTTTAGAATTATTACATTTTTAGAAAAAGTATATTTGCCATTTGATGGACTTAATTTAACTTGGGAAACATTAGAAGGAATTGCTAAGCACAATGGCCCTTTAAAAAATATAAATGAAAATAGCACTTTGTTTTCTTTTAATAAAAATATTATGGATTTAGAATTAAAAACATTTCCATCTTTAGAAGCGCAAGTAGCTTCTATATCAGATGATATTGCTTATATGAACCATGATTTAGATGATGGTTTTAGAGCAGGGTTATTTAATCCTAAAGATTTAAATAAATTATCTTTTTATAAAGAAATTATTAAAGAATACGGCATAGAGGCAGATAGTGATAGATTTAAAAAAGAATTAGTAAGAAAGTTAATTAATAAGATGGTTATTGATTTAATAAAACAAATAGAAACAAACTTGAATAAGATTAAACCTAAGAATGTAAATGATATTAGAAATGCAGGTTTTAATATTGCTTCTTTTTCTAATAAAATGAAAAGAAATATTTTTGAAATAAGATTATTTTTAAATAAGCGAATGTATAATCATAAAACAGTCACTAATAAGACGAAAAAATATAAAAAAATAATAGAAAATTTGTATCAACTTTATGTTTCAAACAAGTTAACCATTCCAACAAAATGGATCAATGAAACTTATAAAGATATTAAAGTAGATAAAAAACAGATAATTATAGATTATATTTCAGGGATGACTGACAGATATATACTTAAAATTTGTAATAAAATATAAAAAAAATGAGCTTTTATAATACCTTAAAAGACGATATTAACATAATACTTAAGCAAGATCTTCTTAAAAAAAATTATAAAAAGGAGATATATGATATGTTTCAAGTTAGCGACCCTCCAAAAGATAAATTTGGTGATGTATCTACAAATGTTGCTCTTTCATTATCTAAATTTTTGAAAACAAACCCTGAAAATTTTGCTGATATTCTTATAAAGGAGTTAAAAAAAATTGATTACATAGAAGATATTAAGGTTGAGGGTCATGGATTTATAAATTTATTGTTAAAAAAAGATTTTTGGATAAATGAACTTAAACAAGTGTTATTAAAAGAAGATAAATACGGTGAAAGCAATATTGGAAAATCAAAAAAAGTAATTATTGAATTTGTTTCAGCAAACCCAACTGGTCCTTTACACATAGGTCATTGCCGAGGTGCAGTTTACGGCGATGTTTTATGCAATATTATGAAGAAACTTGGTTATAAGGTTTATAAAGAATTTTATATTAATAACACTGGTTCACAAATAGACAAGTTAACAAATTCTGTAATTTACAGATACAACGAATTATTCAATAAAAATAAAAAGAAAATTGATGATAATTTATATCCAGGGGAATATTTAATAGCCCTTGCTAAGGATATAAAAAAAAATTATGGCTCCAAATTATTAGAAAATAACAAAAAAAATATAATTATTATAAGAAATTTCTCTCTTAAATGGTTTATAGATTTTATAAAGGAAGACTTAAATTTACTTGGTGTCAAATTTGATTATTATTATTCAGAAGAGGATTTGTTAAAAAAAAATAAGGTTTCACTTTGTATAGACATCTTAAAAAAAAATAAATTAATTTATCAAGGAATACCTGAAAAGCCAAAAAGCGGAGACTTGGATGAATGGGAACCGAGAAAACAGTCTTTATTTAAATCAAGTAATTTTGGAGATGATGTTGATAGGGCATTACAAAAATCAAATGGAGATTATACCTATTTTGCAAAAGATATAGCATATCACTTTGATAAATATAAAAGAGGTTTTAATTTTATGATCAATGTCTGGGGAGCAGATCATGGAGGATATATTAAGAGACTGACTAGTGCAGTTAAGGCAATAACAAAAGATAAAGCTAATTTGGTTATTAAGATATGTCAGCTTGTAAAAATTATTGATAACAAAAAAATTCTCAAAATGTCTAAAAGAGAAGGAAAATTCATTTCTTTGAGAAGAGTATTAAATAATGTAGGTAAAGATGTTACAAGATTTATTATGTTATTAAGAAAGAACAACGAAGACATTGATTTTGATTTACAAAAGATAACTGAAGAAAGTAAAAATAATCCAGTTTTTTATGTTCAGTATGCTCATGCAAGATGTTGTTCAGTATTAAGGGAAGCAAAAAAGTATTTTGATACTAAAGAAATTACTTTAACAAAAATAAAAAAAACCAATTTAAAAAATCTTAATGATAAAAATGAGATTTTGTTAATAAAAGAAATTGTAAAGTGGCCAAAAATTTTAGAGGATGCTGTATATCATTATGAACCCCATAGAATAACCTTCTTTCTACAGTCATTGGCATCTAAATTTCATAGTTTTTGGAATTATGGAAAAAAGGATTCTAGTAAAAGATTTATAAACGTTGATAACAAGGATTTAACTTTCTCAAGACTAAGTTTGATTTATTCAGTAAGAATTATATTAAGTAATGGTTTAAATTTATTAGGCATAAGACCATTAGATGTAATGAGATAAATTAGAAAAATGAATTTTATTAAATTTTTATTAATAATTATAGTTTTGGGTGCTTTTTTTTTTCTTATAAAGCACTATAACGATCTTGAAAATTATAAATTTAATTATAATCAAAGTATTATTCCAATTATCGAAGCAGATAATAAGCCTTACAAAATTTTACCACCACCTGAAGATAATGATAATCCATTAGAAAATTCATGTACTTTAAACGATGAATGTTAGAAATAATTTTTTAAAAAAACCAATACCTATAATTTTTGGTGTAAAAAGTTATAAACTTAAAAAAAAAGAAAAAAACTTTTTTCAAGAATCAAACCCTTTAGGATTTATTCTTTTTGAAAGGAATTGCAAAAACTATAAACAAACTAAATTGTTAATTAAGGATTTAAAAAAAACAACATCTCATAAATATACAATGATTATGATTGACCAAGAGGGGGGACGTGTTGCGAGATTAAAAAATCCAAATTGGAAATCATATCCAAGCGCAGAATACTTTGGAATTAAAGCTAAAAAAAATTTATCTGTTGCAAAAAAACTTATATTCAAAAATTCTATAGAAATTGCAAAAGATTTAAAAAAGCTTGGTATTAATATGAACTGTGCGCCAGTATTAGATGTTAAATATGATTTTACAAATAATGTAATAGGTGATAGATCTTTTTCTTCAAATCCAAGAATTGTTAGTGAGTTAGGAAAATCATTTTGCAATGGTCTTAAGAAAATAGGAATTATTCCTATTGTTAAACATATTCCTGGTCATGGACCTTCAAGTAAAGACAGCCATAAAACAACACCAAACGTTGATTTAGATTTAATATCATTAAATAAGAAAGATTTTTTACCATTTAAAAAATTAAATAAAGAACCAGCAGCTATGATCGCGCATATTGTTTACAATAAAATTGACAAAGATATTGCATGTTGTTCTAAAGAAATTATTAAAAAAATAATTAGAAAAAAAATAGGTTTTAAAGGTTTGTTAATTTCAGATGATATTAATATGAAAGCATTAAAAGGCACAATAAAAAATAAAGTAAAAGCAATATTAAAATCTGGATGCGAAATAATTTTACATTGTAATGCTAATATAAAAGAAATGATGCAAATTTACTCATCGATTCCCTTGATTAAAAATGAAACATTAAAAAAAGTTAGTAAATTAAATAACTTAGGCTAATTTTACTATATGAAATTATACTCTTTATAATATAGAAAAAGTAATTATTAATTCTTATAATTAAATCAGTATATATTCAAATTATATAAGCCTAGTATTAATAAAATGAATGATTTTGTGTTAAATATTGACGGTTATGAAGGACCAATAGAACTTTTATTAGATCTTGCAAAGAAACAAAAAGTAGATTTAAAACATATCTCGATTTTAGAACTTGCTGATCAATATTCTAATTATGTTAAAAATAAAATTAAAACCACTAATTTAACATTAATTGCCGATTTTCTTGTTATTGCTTCATGGTTGACTTATTTAAAATCCAGATTGCTTTTACCAGAAAAAAAAAATGAAGAGATTCATGCAAATACACTTGCAGAAAATCTACGTGAACAATTAATTAAATTAGACGAAATGCGAAGAGCTGGTGAAAAAATTTTTTCACGACCGCAATTAAATAAAGATTTTTTTAAAAATGGTCTAGATAAAAGTAACTTTGTTAAAAATAAATACACTTTTGATTGCACATTGTATGACTTATTAAAAAATATTGTAGATATTGATACTAGAAAAAAAATTAAAAATTTTAAATTAAATTTAAAAAAAGTTTTCACTGTAGAAGAAGCAATGAAAAATTTAAAAAAAATCTTTGAATTAAAAAACGACGAATGGATTCCATTAGAAAATATTATGAAAAATAAGGAAACTGATAATTTTATTAAAAAGTCATACACTGCATCTCATTTTTCAGCATCATTAGAATTAGCAAAGGAAGGTGTTATTAACATAAGACAACATGCACCCTTTGCACCTATTTATATAAAAAAAAAAGCAGTTAAAAAATGATAAACGATAAGAACATCTGCTTAAAAGTTATAGAGGCAATTTTATTTGCAAATTCTGATTTAGTTGATGAAAAAAATTTAACCAAAAATATTTCTAAAAATTTAAATATAAAAAAACTTCTTAATGAATTAAAAAATATTTATAAAAGTCGTGGCATTAATATTTATAATGTTAAAAATAAATGGGGTTTTAGAACCTCACCTAGCATGGCCAATTATCTTAAAATTGAAAAAAATTTAAAACGAAAATTATCTAAGGCTGGCGTAGAAACTCTTGCAACCATAGCTTATTATCAACCAGTAACAAAAGGAGAAATAGAAAAAGTTAGAGCAAGAAATATTAGCCAAGGAACTTTAGATATTTTATTAGAAAGAGGTTGGATTGAATTAAAAGGTAGAAGAAAAACACCTGGCAGACCCTTAACTTGGGGAACTACTGATAAATTTCTTGAACATTTCAATCTTACAGATTTAAAAGAGCTTCCAACATTAAAAGAAATCAATCAGTTAGGTATTGAAGAAAAAAGAGGTTAAATTTGAATTTAATTAAAGATTTTTTTATTCATAAATCTTTTAACCTATGGATTCTTTTTTCTTTATTCATAGCTTTTTTTTTATCATTTCCCATTCTTTCATTAATTTTTAACGTTGTTTTAAATTATAATAGCGAATGGAACATCGTACTTAATATTGAAATATGGAATTATTTGTTCAATTCCATATGTATAATTTTTTTCCAATCAATATTTGTAGCTTTTTTTGGTGTAATTAGCGCATGGATTGTAACAAGATATGATTTTCCTTTAAGAAGAATTATTGATCTTTTTTTACTATTACCATTAAGTATACCACCATATGTAGCTGCGATAGCATATGGAGAACTTTTTGATTATTCTAGTTACTTTCAAATTTTTTTTAGAGAAAATGTTCCAATTTTAAGTGACATTGATTTGCTAAATATAAGATCTCTACCCGGAGTTATATTTATTTTTTCTATAACACTTTATCCATATGTTTATATTATTTCTAGAGCAGCATTTTCTGAGATTTCATATACTTATAGCGAGATCGGGAAAACTCTTGGTTTAAAACAATTAAGTATCTTTTTTAAAGTTTTTTTACCATTAGCAACTTTTCCAATAATAGGTGGAATTATTTTATCAATATTAGAGTCTTTAAATGATTTTGGTACCGTTCAATATTATGGTGTTGATACTTTTACAACAGGAATTTATAAAACATGGGTTGGTTTAGGTGATATAAATATGGCTGCACAGATATCAATTTTTTTTTTATTTTTTATTTTTTTTATTTTATTTTTACAAAAAAGATTTCTTTCTAATGAAAAAATTAATTTGAAATCAAGTAGTAAAAAAAAAACAAATTTACTATCCTCAGGAAAATTAAAAAATATATTTTTAACTTCTTTTTGTTTTTTACCTCCTACCTTAGGTTTTTTTATACCATTTATTTTTTTGTTATTTAATTCAATTAAGGCTTTAGAAGTTCTATTATTAAAAGAGACTATTATTAATACATTCAATACTGTTTTTCTTGCATTATCTGTTTCTTTCATAATAATTTTTTTATCATTGTTAATCAATTATTCAGCTAGAATTAAAGAAACAAGAATAAATTTATTTTTTAATAAAATCTCCTCTCTTGGATATGCAATACCAGGTTCAATAATTGCAATAGGAATACTTATACCATTTACATATTTTGATAATTTTTTTGTTAATTTTTTTAAGATTAATTTTAATTTAAATATAAATGCTTTTTTTACAGGTAGCATATTTATTCTATGTTTTGCATATGTTGTTCGTTTCTTTACAATATCTCAAACAAATATTGAAAGTAGTTTTTATAGAATATCAAAAAATATAGATGATACAGCTAGGGTTTTAGGAAAAAAACCAATTCTAATTCTATTTAATATTCATGTTCCTTTGATGTCATTAAGTATATTATTATCTTTAGTTTTAATTTTTATCGAAATAATAAAAGAATTATCTGCGACCCTTATTTTAAGACCATTTAATTTTAATACTTTAGCTATACAAGTGTACGAATATGCATCAGAAGAAAAAATTATTGAATCTTCAATTCCTTCATTAATTATTGTTGTTTTATGTGTTATTGGCATAATATTTATGTCAATAATTAGTAATCAATTATTTAAAAGTGGTAAAACATAATAATATAGTAATTCAAAATTTATCTCAGATAAAAGATAATAAAAAAATATTAGACAATATTAATCTTAATATTCCGATTAACAAAGTTATTTGTCTTGTTGGTCCATCGGCTTGTGGTAAAACATCATTATTAAGAGTAATTGCAGGTTTAGATAACTTTAATTCAGGAAAAATTTTTTTTAATAATAAACTTATTTCCACATCACAATTTTCAGTCCCTACAGAGGATAGAAACATAGGACTAGTTTTTCAAGAATCAAATTTATTTCCACATTTAAATATTTATAAAAATGTTTCTTTTGGATCTAAAAAAAAAAAATTTAAAGATATTCAAAAAGAAACATTTGAGATTTTAAAAAAAATTGGTTTACCACATTTCTCTAATATTTATCCACATCAATTATCAGGTGGTCAAAAACAACTTGTTGCTATTGCAAGATCTTTAATAACAAAACCTAAATTGCTTATGATGGACGAACCTTTTGCTAATTTAGATCAAAGATTAAAAAATAAAATTCGTGATACAACATTGCACTTACTCCAAAAAACATTTACAACTGCACTAATAGTAACTCATGATCCCGATGATGCTATGTTTATGGGAGATTTTATTGCAGTTATGAATAAAGGTAAGATTTTACAGTTTGACACTCCTGTTAACATATACAATAAACCAAATTCGGCTTTTGTTGCTAGGTTTTTTGGAGAAACTTTATCTTTAAGATCTAAAGTAAATAATAGAAAAGTTAAAACTATATTTGGACCAATAAAAGTTACAGATTCTAAATCAATAAAGGCAAAAGAAATTGAGATAATTTTTAGATCAGAGGCATTTAGTATAACTAAAAGTAATCCTAAAAAAATCCAAGGAAAAATTAAAAGTAAAATAATTGCTGTTAAATATATTAGTGAAAACTCATACTTACATCTTGATATTTTGAGTAATTCCGTTCAGAAACACATACACATAAAAGTTCTAGGAAAATTTATCCCACCTAAAAATAAAATTTGCTATATTAATATTGGTAAAAAAAATTTTTTTATCTTTAAATATAAATAAAATAATAGGTTGAATAAATTATGGCACCAAGTTTTTGGCAAATATTATTAGTCTTAGTTATAATCCTAATTCTTTTTGGAGCAGGTAAATTACCCATTGTTATTAAGCAACTTGGTAAAGGTCTGAAAACTTTTCGTTCTTCACTAAAAGAAGGCTCAAAAAAAAGGAAAAAATAATTTAATCATAAAATGTTTAACATAGGATGGACTGAATTACTTCTTATAACTATAGTTTTTCTTATTTTTATAAAACCTAAAGACATTCCTTTTTTTATAAAAAAAATAGCTACATTCTTTTATAAAATTAAAAATTATATATCAGATATAACAGAAGAATTTAAAGAGGAAATTTATACTGACGAATTTAAAAAAAAAAATAAGGAAATACTAAAAATTGAGAAAGAATTAAAAAAATTTAAGAAAAAATAGAAATTGGTCTTAAAACAAAATAATAAAAAAACTTTTTTATCAAATCATCTAAACGAACTAAGAAATAGATTTCTTTATTTTTTTTTGTTTTTTATCATATCTTTCCTTCTTTCCTATTTATTTATAGAAAATATTTTTGCTTTTGTAATCAATCCTTTTATCGAATCTATAGATTTTAAAGAAAATAAAAGACTTATTTATACAGGCTTAGCGGAGGCATTTTTTAGTTATCTAAAATTAGCATTAATTTCTGCATTTATAATTTCATCTCCTTTTTTTATTTATCAAATATGGGCCTTTATTGCACCTGGGTTATTAGAAAAGGAAAAAAAAATTATTTTTCCATTTTTGTTTTTAATACCATTAATGTTTATCTTAGGTTTTGTTTTTGTTTATTATTTTATTATACCTATAGCATGGGATTTCTTTATTGCTTTTGACACATCAGGATCAGAGAATAGTTTTACACTTGAACTTGAGCCAAAAATAAATGAATATATTTCATTAACTTTAAAACTTGCTTTTGCTTTTGGACTAGCATTTCAATTACCCACAGCAATTTTCTTGTTAACAATTTTAGGTCTAACATCGCCTAATGATTTACAAAAAAAAAGAAGATTTATAATAGTTATAATTTTTTTAATTTCCGCGTTGATAACTCCTCCTGATATTATTTCACAAATAGGGTTGGCCATACCAGTTATTTGTTTATATGAATTTTCAATTTTTATATCGAAGTTTTTTGAAAAAAAGAAAAAGTAATTTTTTGTTATAATATATTTTAATTAGAAAAAATGTTAAATATCAAATGGATAATAAGCAATCCTGATAAAGCTGATAAAGCTTTTAAAAGAAGAGGTTTAAAGCCTTTAGCAAATAAATTAATAAGAATGAGTCAATCAAGATCCCAGGTTTTTGTGAAACTTGAAAATCTATTAGAACAAAGAAATAATCTTTCTAAAGAAATATCAAATGTTAGTAATCAATCAAAAAAGAATGAATTAGTACAAAAAGTAAAAATTTTAAAAGATAATATTGCTAAATTACAAGAGAGTAAAATTTCTACAAATTTAGATCTTGATAATTTTCTAATGGAATTACCAAATTTTTTAGATGATACCGTTCCTAATGGAAAAAATGATAACGATAATGTAGAAATAAGGAAAGTTGGTAATATAAAAAAATTTGATTTTAAGATTAAAGACCATGTTGATATAGGTGAAAAATTAGATCTTTTAGACTTTAAAACTGCGACAAAAGTATCAAGATCTAGATTTGTTTATTTAAAAAATAATCTCGCAAAACTAGAAAGAGCATTAGCCTCATTTATGATTGAAAGTAATATTAAATTTGGTGATTTTAATGAAATTTCTACTCCTTTTTTAGTAAATGAGAATGCATTAATAGGTACCGGTCAACTACCTAAATTTGATTCGGATATTTTTAAAACAAGAGAAAATTTATGGCTTATTCCTACAAGTGAAGTTACTTTGATAAATTTAGTAAGAGATAAAATCATAGAAAAAGATAAATTACCTATACGTTATACATCTTATTCTCCTTGTTTTAGATCAGAAGCAGGTGCAGCAGGTAAAGATACAAGAGGACTAAAAAGACAGCATCAATTTGGCAAAGTAGAAATTGTATCAATTACAAGTCCAGAAAAGTCTGAGAAAGAACATTTATTTATTTTAAATGCAGCGGAAAAAATTTTACAAGATCTTGAATTACCATATAGAGTTTGTGAATTATGTGCAATTGAGGTTGGATTTGCTTCAAAAAAAACATTTGATCTTGAAGTGTGGATACCAAGTACAAAAAGTTATATGGAAATTTCAAGTATTTCTAATTGTGGAGATTTTCAGAGCAGAAGAATGAATACCAGATATAAAGTTAATAAAAAAAGAGAATATCCTCATACTCTAAATGGTTCTGCTTTAGCAATCGGTAGAACTATTATTGCTATTTTAGAAAATTATCAAAATAACGATGGCTCGGTAAACATACCTAAAGTTTTGAAAAAATATATGAATGATATGGAGAGGTTATAATCTTTATTGATAGAAAATGTAAAAAAAATTAATTTAATTTTACAACTACGCAAACATGGTGTTACCAACCATCGAGTATTGTCAATTTTAGAAAAAATTCCTCGAGAACAATTTATCGATAAAGAATTATTTTACAAAGCATATCAAAACAGCGCTCTGCCAATTGATTGTAATCAAACTATAAGCCAACCTGCGGTTGTTGCAAAAATGACAGAATTATTAGAACCCAAAAAATCATTTAAAGTATTAGAAATTGGAACAGGTTCAGGATATCAAACTGCAATTTTATCAAAATTATTTAAAAGAATTTATAGTATTGAAAGACATAAAATTTTATTAGAAAAAGCAAAAAAAATATTGAGTAATCTTAAGATAAATAACGTAGTTTTTTATTATGGAGATGGAATGAAAGGATGGCCTGCAAAATTTTCTTTTGAAAGAATAATAATTACAGCAGTATCTAAAAATTTACCAATAAAGATAATAAACCAATTATCAGATGGAGGCATTTTAGTTCTACCATTAAAGTATGAAAATGATCAATATATAACTAAAGTAATAAAAAAAAATAGAAAACTATATTTTAAAAAATATTGGAAAGTTAGATTTGTACCATTAGTTTCAGGTATTAATTGAATTAAATGTTTAATTTTTTTTAAAAAAATATACTATTTAAAAAAATATCTTTTAACTAATTTATTATGAATGACGCTTTTGTATCTTTTCTTCCATTAATATTAATATTTGTTATTTTTTATTTTTTGTTGATAAGACCTCAACAAAAAAAAATGAAAGTGCATAAGGAAATGTTAAGTAAAATTAAAAGAGGTGATGATATACTTACTGCCGGAGGTATTTATTGTAAAGTTTCTCGTGTTATAGATGAAAATAAGATAGAAGTTGAGATATCAAGCAATGTTAAGATTATTATATCTAAGCCAACAATTTCTAGTGTTATTAATTATTCATCTGATACCAATAACAAATAGAATAATATTTTAAATTAATGGTACAATTCAAAAAATGGCAATTATTCCTAGTAATTCTATTTAGTCTTTTTGCTATTATATTTTCACTTCCAAATTTTTTTTCGAAAGAAATTTTAAAAAAACTTCCTTCTTTTGTCCCATCTAATCAAATTGTTTTAGGATTAGATTTACAAGGTGGTTCATATTTATTGATAGAAGTTGATACAGAATCTGTTATATCAGAAAATTTTGAATCTTTTTCTGATAATTTACGATTATCTTTAAGAAAAAATAAAATACCTTATTCAAAATTTAATATTAAGAATAATAATATATTTTTTAATATTAAGAATGAAAACAAAAAAGAAGAATTATCAAAAATCTTATCAAAATATTCTCAGGATATTACTTTTGAATATGTAGACGATAAATTAATAAAGATTTTTTTTAATAATCAAAAGATTAAAAGTATTCAAGATACATCAGTATCACAATCTATAGAAGTTGTAAGAAGAAGAGTAGATGAATATGGAACAAAAGAACCCTCTATACAAAGACAAGGAAAAAAAAGAATATTATTAGAACTTCCTGGCATTACCGATCCTGAAAGATTAAAAAAATTGTTAGGTAAAACTGCAAAATTAACATTTCAAATTATTGATGATGATTTATCATGGAATGACTTAAAATCTGGCAAGTCTAAACCTGGAACAATTATTTATGAATCAGATAACGAATTAGATCCATCCGGCAGTCCTGTATTATATGCTGTAAAAAAAAGAAATACTATATCAGGAGACTTGTTAATAAATGCTTTTCCTACATTAGACAGAGGTTCACCAGTTGTATCTTTTGAATTTAATAATAAGGGAGGAAGAAAATTTGGAAAAATAACAAGTGAAAATATTGGAAAAAGATTAGCTATTATTTTAGACAAAAAAATTATAAGTTCACCTAACATAAGAGAACCAATTACTGGTGGGAAAGGAATCATAACTGGACAATTCACTTTTCAAGAAGCAACAGATTTGGCTATGCTTTTAAGAGCTGGCGCTTTGCCAGCCCCATTAAATATTATTGAAGAGCGAACAGTAGGTCCAAGTTTAGGCGCAGATTCAATTAAGTCTGGGAAATTTGCATCAATCTTAGGATTTGTTTTAATTATTACTTTTATGTTTCTAATTTATGGAATTTTTGGAATTTTTGCTAATATTGCATTATTTTTTAACTTGTTAATTTTATTAGCAATATTAACGTCAATCAAAGCAACTTTAACACTTCCAGGAATAGCAGGTATTGTTTTAACTATTGGAATGGCGGTTGATGCAAATGTATTAATATTTGAAAGAATAAAAGAAGAAATCAAACATGGTCTTTCCCCAATTGCAACGATTGATACTGGATACAGAGAAGCTTTTAAAACTATTATTGATGCAAATATCACCACACTTATTGCAGCAATAATGTTGTTTGGTTTAGGTTCCGGCCCTGTCAAAGGTTTTGCAGTAACACTTTCAATTGGTATTTTGACTTCAATGTTTACAGCGATAATGTTTACAAGAATTTTAATACTTATTTGGTTGAAAAAAACATCACCAGAAAGGATTAATTTATAAAATGCCTATTTTACGAATTATTAAGAGTGAGACTAATATTAATTTTATGAGAATAAAAAAATTAACTTTATTTATTTCATCTATTTTATTTTTTTTATCTTTGTCCTTAGTTTTTATTAAAGGTTTAAACTTAGGAATTGATTTTACCGGGGGAAGTTTAATTGAAGTTAGATTCAAAGAAAATATAGATTTGAACAATTTAAGAATGAAGATGAATAAATTAGATTTAGGTGAAATTCAACTACAAACTATAGGTAATGGAAATGATATTGTTATTAAAGTTCAAGATAAAAAAAATAACGAAAATACACAAAGTGAAACAATACAAATTATAAAAAATAGTTTAAGTGGTGAATCCGTAGAATATAGAAGAGCTGAATTTGTAGGACCAAAAGTTGGGGGTGAATTAGTAAACGCAGGAATAATTGCTGTTATTTTTTCATTAATTGGAATACTTATATATATATGGATAAGATTTCAATGGAACTTTGCAATTGGTGCAATTATAGCATTGGTACATGATGTCATTTTAACTTTAGGTTTTTTTTCAGTTTTACAGTTGGAATTTAACCTTGCAACTGTTGCAGCAGTTCTGACAATTGCTGGATATTCAATTAATGACACAGTTGTTATTTATGATCGGATAAGAGACACAATGAGAAAATATAAACAAATCACTTTCGATAAAGTCATTAACATATCTTTAAACGGAACACTTTCAAGAACATTAACGACCAGTTTAACAACTCTCTTGGCATTAATAGCACTATATACTTTTGGGGGTATTGTTATTTCTAGTTTTATTATCGCTCTTATATGGGGCGTTTTAATTGGAACCTATTCTTCAGTATATGTTGCATCACCAATCCTGACGTATCTTAAACAAGATAATAGACAAATTAAAGATGGAAATTAATTTATTAAATCAAAAAAAAATAAAAATAAGTGGATATGGTAAAAATAAATTTTTAATATCAGGGAAGAAATATAAAAACCCTATTTTAATTTTAAAAAATAAAGTCATACAAAAAAAATATCTAAAGACTAAAGATTTAAAAAAAAAATTCTTAAATGATATTATTTTAAAAAATAAATTGGATTTTTTAATTTTAGGTATTGATACGAAATTTGGTAAAGATTTTTATTTAAAAAGAAATTCAAAAATTGAATTAATGTCTACTAGCGCAGCTTGTAGGACTCTAAATATTCTTTTTTCAGAGGGAAGAAATATTGGCGCATTATTATTTCCAATTAATTAGTATAGATTTTGAGCTGATACCATTGCATATAACATAGGAATAGATAAAGCAGTATTTGTCCTAGAAAATAACATTGCTTTTCTTGCTGCTAAAGGTTTTTCATCATCATTTGCTGATACAATTCCGAGTGCAATTTTTTGATTTGGCCATATAATCATCCAAACATTATATGCCATTATTATACCTAACCACATTCCAATACCAATCGCAGTATCTTTTTGAGAACCATCAATTATTCCAAGTGTTAAAGCATTAACTAAATAACCATTTAAATGGGCAGTCGAAAGCCCAGTTATTATAGTTGCTAAAGCCGCCCACCTAAACCAAAACAATGCTTTTGGTGCAATAACTTTACTAATAGCCGGTTTTTGATTATCTGGTATGTTTGGCATAGACGGTATTTGTACAAAATTAAAATACCAAAGTAGACCAATCCACATTATACCACTTAAAACATGTAACCATCGTGAAAAAAAGACTAGATATGCAGGTTCAAAAAAATCCATAATTTTAATAAATTAGGTTAATTGCTAATACCATTATTATTGTAAGTATAATTCCTATTAATACAGTTTTTGATAAAGATTCTAAAGGGTTATTCATATAAGACCTCAAATTGATTAGTGTTAATAATGAAGAAAAAAATTATTTTTGTAAAGTCTTTCTTTTTATTTTATCTTCAATTCTTAGTACATCATGTAAATATTGACTAGTATAACTGTCTTTAAATTTTACTAATAAAATTTCAGGAGAACCTTCTGCGATAATTTTTCCACCTTTTTCCCCTCCCTCAGGGCCCATATCAATTATATGATCTGCTGTTTTAATAACTTCTAAATTATGTTCAATTACAATAATTGTATTACCCTTATCAACAAGAGAATGTAATACTTCTAAAAGTTTTTTTACATCTTCAAAATGTAAGCCGGTTGTTGGTTCATCAAGAACATATAACGTTTGACCCGTTGATCTTTTTGACAATTCTTTAGCTAATTTTATTCTTTGAGCCTCACCACCAGATAGAGTTGTAGAAGATTGCCCAATTTTAATATAACCCAGCCCTACTTTTTTAAGTGTAAGGAGTTTATTTTTAATATTAGGTATAGCTTTAAAAAATTCTAATGATTCATCAACGGTCATATCAAGAACATCTGCTATATTTTTGTCTTTAAATTTAATTTCTAAAGTATCTCTATTATATCTTTTTCCTTTACATGAGTCGCATTTGACATAAACATCAGGCAAAAAATGCATCTCAATTTTTATTACCCCATCTCCTTGACATGCTTCGCATCTTCCACCCTTTACATTAAAAGAAAATCTTCCAGCCTTATATCCTCTTTCTCTTGATTGTGGTAAATTACAGAACCATTCTCTTATAGGTGTAAAGGCGCCTGTATAAGTTGCAGGATTTGATCTTGGTGTCCTACCTATAGGAGCTTGATTTATTTCTACTATTTTATCTAAATATTCAAAACCTTCTAAGGATTTATATTTTTCTGGTTTTTGAATTTGATAATTAAGTTTTTTTCCGACAGCTTTTAATAAAGACTCATTAATTAAACTAGATTTTCCACTACCAGATACACCTGTAACAGCAGTAAAAGTTCCTAATGGAATTTTTACAGTAACGTTCTTTAAATTGTTTGTATTTATACCTTTCATAATTAAAATTTGATTTTTTTTACCTTTTCTTCTGTCTTTTGGCGTAGGTATACTTCTATACCTATTTAAATATTGTGATGTAATAGATTCCGTAGAACTTAAAATTTCAGATAATTCACCTTTAGCAACAATGTTACCGCCGTAAACACCCGCACCTGGGCCAAAATCTATAATGTAATCAGCCGCTCTAATTGCTTCTTCATCATGTTCTACAACAATTATTGTGTTTCCTAGTTTTTTTAATTTTTCTAATGTTTTCAAAAGTCTTTTATTATCTCTTTGGTGTAATCCTATCGATGGCTCATCAAGAACATATAAAACCCCAGTTAAACCAGAACCAATTTGAGAAGCTAATCTAATTCTTTGACCTTCACCTCCCGATAACGTTCTCGAGTTTCTTGATAATGTTAAATAATTTAAACCAACATTTTTAAGAAAGTTTAATCTATCATTTATTTCCTTTAATATTCTTCTAGCAATTTCGTATTGGGTTTTAGTTAATTTACTTTCTAATTTTTTAAACCAATTAATTGCATTTTCAATAGTAAGAATGCTAACTTTTCCGATATGTAAATTATCTATTTTTACCGACAATGCTTCCTTTTTTAATCTGTAGCCATTACAAGATTCACATGTGTCATATCTTAAATATTTTGAAACTTCATCTCTATAATACTCATTTTCATTCTTAAACCATTTTCTTTGTAAATTTGGTATAACTCCTTCAAATGTACGTTCAATTGGATATGTTCCTCTAAATGAACTATATTCAAATTTAATTTTTTTCTTTTCATTACCATAAAGAATAATTTTTTTTACATCTTCTTTTAAATCTTTAAATGGTATTTCCATACTAAAATTAAAACTTTCTGATAATGCCATAAGTGTTTGTTGATAAAAATCGTTTGATGATTTATTCCATGGCTCAATTGCGCCTTCAGAAAGGCTTAAATTAGGATTAGGCACTACCATTTCAGAATCAAAATATGTTTTATTTCCCAAACCATTACAGTCCGGGCAAGCACCAAAAGGATTATTAAATGAAAACAATCGAGGTTCAATTTCTTCAATAGTGAAACCCGAAATAGGACAAGCAAATTTTGTTGAAAAAATGTCTATTTTTTTTGAATTAAAATTCTCAATATAAATTATGCCATTTGAAATATTCAAAGCAGTTTCAACACTATCAGTAAGTTGATTTTTTATATCTTTATTTATTTCTATTCTATCAACAACAATATCGATGTTATGTTTAAATTTTTTATCTAATTGTGGCAAATCATCTGATTTGTAAATTTTTCCATTTATTTTAAATCTTTGAAAACCTTTTTTAATTAATTCCAAAATTTCTTTTTTATATTCTCCTTTTCTACCTTTAACTAGAGGTGCAAGCAAAAAATATTTATTTCCAATTTTTTTTTTTAATATATTGTCAACAATTTGAGATACACTTTGTGATTCTATAGGCTTGCCAGTTTTTGGTGAGTAAGGTATTCCAACTCTTGCAAATAATAGTCTCATATAATCATATATTTCTGTTATTGTGCCAACAGTTGATCTTGGATTTTTTGATGTTGTTTTTTGTTCAATAGATATTGCTGGAGATAAACCTTCAATTGAATCTACGTCAGGTTTTTGCATAACTTCTAAAAATTGTCTTGCGTATGCTGATAAACTTTCTACATATCTTCTTTGTCCTTCAGCATAAATTGTATCAAAAGCTAATGATGATTTTCCTGATCCTGAAACACCAGTTATTACTACTAACTTATTTTTTGGTATTTCTATATTAACATCTTTAAGATTATGTTCCTTTGCACCTATAATAGAAATTTTATCCATAATTTATATTAGACTAATCTATATTTACTAATTATTATTAAAATAGTTTATTTTTTTTTTTTAAATTAAGCATTTTATTTTATTAAATGGCCGGTTCAGTAAATAAAGTTATTCTTCTCGGAAATCTTGGCGGAGATCCTGATATAAGAACAATGCAGAATGGAAAAAAAGTTTGCTCATTTTCAATGGCAACCTCAGATTCTTGGAAAGATAAGGAAACAGGAGAAAAAAAAGAAAAAACAGAATGGCATAGAGTTGTTGTTTTTAACGAAGGATTGGTTGGTGTTGTCGAAAATTATGTTAAGAAAGGTACTAAACTTTATATTGAAGGGTCACTTCAAACAAGAAAATGGACAGATGATTCAGGAAATGAAAAATATACAACTGAAATTGTAATTCAAGGCTACGGTTGTAGAATTGATATTCTCAGTGCAAAGGGTAGTAATCAAGAATTGACTGAAGAGCCCAAAAATTTAAAAAATGATGACAGTTCAAAAAAAAGTATTGATGCTAAAGAAAATAAAGAAAAAGATATAGATGATAAATCTGATAATCTTAATGAAGAAGATATACCGTTCTAATTTTTTTATTTTAATAAGGAGTTTATTTTGAGCGATACAACGTTAGGTAGTTCAAATTCTAATAATGGTTCTAATAAAAAAGGGCCACCGGTTGATAAAGACTCAGGCAATGGTAATTTTGGAAATGTAGTAAATCTTTCTTTAAAAAAAGAAATGGAAACTTCTTATTTGTCCTATGCAATGAGTGTTATTGTTAGCAGAGCACTTCCTGATGCAAGAGACGGTCTTAAACCTGTACATAGAAGAATTCTTTATTCAATGCATCAATCTGGATTTCACTATAATAAACCTTATCATAAGTCAGCCAGAATAGTTGGTGATGTAATGGGTAAATATCACCCACATGGGGATAGTGCTATTTATGAATCAATGGTCAGGATGGCACAGGATTTTTCTTTAAGATTACCTCTAATAGATGGCCAAGGTAATTTTGGTTCAATGGATGGAGATGCTCCTGCTGCAATGCGTTACACTGAAGCAAGATTAAAAAAGGTATCTGATAAATTATTAGATGATCTTGATAAAGAAACAGTTAGTTTTATTGAAAATTATGATGGTTCAACTATTGAACCTACTGTATTACCATCAAAAGTTCCAAATTTATTAGTTAATGGAGCGAGTGGAATTGCAGTTGGAATGGCAACAAATATCCCCCCCCATAATTTAGGAGAAGTAATAGATGGATGTATTGCATATATAGATAATAAAGAAATTACAATTGAGGAATTAACAAAATTTGTAAAAGGCCCTGATTTTCCAACTGGTGGAATAATAAAAGGTAGAAGTGGAATACTATCAGCATTTAAGACTGGAAGGGGGTCAATTGTCATAGAATCTAAAGTTCAAATAGAAGAGAAATCAAAGGATAAAAAGAAATCTATTATTGTTACTGAAATTCCATATACGATTAATAAATCTAAATTAGTTGAGAAGATTGCCGAAGTTACAAAAAACAAAATCGTTGAAGATATTTCTGATATAAGAGATGAATCCAACCGTGAAGGAGTAAGAATTGTTGTTGAAATTAAGAAAGGTGCAAATCCAGATATTATTTTAGCAAATTTATTTAAACATACTCAATTAAGAACAAGTTTTGGTGTTAATGCATTAGCACTGAAAGACGGTACAAGTCCTGAGGTTATGGATTTGAAAAAAATGATCAGTATTTTTGTATCTTTTAGAGAAGAAGTAACAAGAAAAAGATTTTTTTTCGAATTATCAAAAGCAAGAGAAAGAGTTCACAATTTAACAGGTTTAATGATTGCTGTTAATAATTTAGATTTAGTAATTAAATTAATAAGAAATTCAAAAAATCCAAATGATGCAAAAATAAGTCTTTTAAAAAAAGAGTGGCCTGCAAAAGATTTAATTAGTTTCATTAAAATTGTTGATGATCCAAGATATAAATTAAAAAAAGCTGGAAAATATGATTTATCCCCTGAACAAGCTGATGCAATTTTAGATTTAAGACTTCAAAAATTAACCGGTTTGGAAAGAGATAAGATTGTAGAAGAAGCAAAAGAATTAGGAAAAAAAATTAACGAATATTTAAATTTGTTACAAAAAAAAGAATTGCTTGTTGATGAAATTAAAAAAGAACTTATAGAAATAAAAGAAAATTTTTCTGATGAAAGAAGAACAATTATTGGTACTGAAACAGCTGACATAGAAGAAGAGGATCTTATTGAATCAGAGGATATGGTTATTACTGTAACTCACAGAGGATATATAAAAAGAGTACTATTAGAAACCTATAGAGCGCAAAGAAGAGGTGGAAAAGGTAGAAAAGCTATGGCTATGAGAGAAGAAGATTTTGTAAATCAAGTTTTTATTGGTAATACAAAGTCTTCAGTATTATTTTTTTCATCGAAAGGAAAAGTTTATCAAAAGAAAGTTTTTAAACTTCCAGAATTTGCACCTAATGCTAGAGGTAAACCAATGATTGGAATTTTTCCATTAACTAAAGATGAAAATATAACTGCAGTTTTGCCTTTACCTAATGATAAAACTTCTTGGGAAAATTTAAACATTATGTTTTCAACAGCTAAAGGAACAGTTAGAAGAAACGCTTTATCAGATTTTGTTAAAATACAATCTAGTGGAAAAATAGCAATGAAACTCTCTGATGATGATAAATTAATAGGTGTCCATACTTGTGAAGAAAAAGAAAATGATGTTTTTTTATCTACAAAAGAAGGAAAATGTCTAAGATTTCCTATATCTAATGTTAGAAAGTTTTCTGGTAGAAATTCTGTTGGAGTTAGAGGCATTAAATTATCTAAAGATGATACAGTTATTTCAATGTATATTCTAAAACATGCAAAGTTCTCTATAGATGAAAGAAATAATTATTTAAAAATTGCAAATTCTATAAGAAGGAAAGAACTACAAAGAAGTATGCCATTTAGCAAACTTTCAAAAGGAAAAAAACTAAGTGAAGAAAAATTTATTGAAATGGAAAATATTGAAGAATTTATTTTATCAGTTGCTGATAATGGTTTTGGAAAAAGGAGTTCTGCATATGAATATAGGGTAACCAGTAGAGGAGGAAAGGGAATTGCTAACATGGCGGTAAGCAAAAAAACTGGAAAAGTTGTCTCTTCTTTTCCAGTTAATGAAAAAGATGATGTAATGCTTATAGCTGGAACAGGAAAACTTATTAGATCACCAGTAAATAAAATTAGAATTGCTGGTCGCACAACACAGGGAGTTACATTATTTAAAGTTGAATCAAGTGAAAAGGTATTATCTGCTGCTTCAATTAAAGACTTGAATATTAATTCTGAAGAATAAAATATAAAAGACTATGAAAGTTGCAATATATCCAGGAACCTTTGATCCTATCACTAAAGGACATATAGATATAATTGTAAGATCAATTAAATTTGTAGATAAGTTAATTATTGCAGTATCCAACAACAACAAAAAGAATACTTTATTTAAAATAAATGAAAGAGTTGAGATGGTTAAAGAGGTTCTTCAAGATGAAAAAATTTCAAATATTGAAGTTGATTCTTTTGATGGTTTATTAATGACATACGCAAGTAAAAAAAATGCCAGTATTATTATCAGAGGTCTTAGAGCAGTTTCCGATTTTGAATACGAATTTCAGATGACAGGGATGAACTATAAATTAAATCCTACAATTGAAACTATTTTTCTTATGTCCTCTGATAAGTATCAATTAATATCCTCTAAATTAATAAAAGAAATTAATTCATTAAATGGTGATATATCACAATTTGTACCAAAAGCAGTAGAAAAAAAAATAATAAAAAAGGTTAATAATTAGAAATTTCATCTATTGTTTTTCATAAGCATTGTAATAATATATTTTGTGGGCGCTTAGCTCAGTTGGCAGAGCAGTGGACTTTTAATCCGCGTGTCGGGGGTTCGATTCCCCCAGCGCCTACATTTTTAATTTTAATGTTTTCTTTTTTCAAATATATAAAAAATAAATCTCCAAAATTAAATTTTTTTTGGTTTATTTTAGGTTCTATTTTTAGGTTTTTTATTATCAAATTAAATATAAATTTTTATACAAATCAAAAAATTTCAAAATATGGTCCTTTTAAAATGCATTATTTTTTTGCTTTTAGTAATTTTAAAAATTGGGGCTTAGAAGAAGGCAGTGTATTTCCATTAATGATGAAAAAGTGCAAAAAAAAGAAATGTATAATTGATATTGGAGCGCATATTGGTTTAACAACATTACCAATTTATTCAGAAGTAAGTAATAATTCTCAAATTTTTTCTTTTGAACCAGGAAATATAAACAATAAATATTTAAGATTACATTTAAATAAAAACAAAATAAAAAATGTTGTAGTAATTGATAAATTAGTTGGTGAAAATAATTCTAAAAATGTTCAATTTTATGAATCTGATGAACCAACAGGTATGAATTCAATAATAGATTTTAAAAAAAATTTTTTAAAAAAAAAAAAAGAACAAGTATGTTTAGATAGTTTTGTAAAAAAAAATAAAATTAAACCTGATTTAATAAAAATAGATGCAGAAGGTTCTGAAATATTTATTTTAAATGGAGCAAAAAAAATTTTGAAAAAATATAAACCAGATATTTTTTTAAGTATTCATACAAAACATTTTAAATTATTAGGATTAAATGAGAGAGATTTGTTAAAAGTAATAAAAGAAATAGGGTACAAAATTATGGATTCTACTGGTAAATTCTCAGAAAATTTTACAAATAAGGATTACTATTTATATTTTAAAAAAAATAAATTAAATTAATAAAATAATGCATTGGCTCTCATTTTGTTTAAAAAAATGTAATTTATAAGACCAAAATAAGAGTAGATAATTTCATTCATTTGTTTGTAATTTTTATAATGTGGTAAAAAATCATAATATTTTATTTTTTTTTTCACAAAAGAATTTTTTAAAAAAAAAACTGTTATATTGTTTTTTTCTAAAACACCTATCATTCTTTTAAAATGATAAACATCAGTAAATAAAATTATATTTTTTTCAAGGTTATTTTCCTTTAAATACCTGTTAACATAATATCCAGTATCATAACTATTGATAGATTTTGTTTCTAAAATAATTTCCATATTTTTTAAATTTTCAAAGAAATTTTTAGCTAAAATTTCTGCCTCGCTATCAATATTTTTTTTTGTTTTTCCACCAGAAATAAATATTGGTATTTCTAGGTTTTTTGAAAAATTATAAGCATCATAAAGTCTTTTTATTGAAGAGTTAGATGGATATGCAAAGTATTCATTATTATGATGTTCAAATCCTGCAGTTGGTACCAATATTAATGAATAATTTTTATCTAAATTTTCTTCATATATATTTTTTTTTGGATATAAAGGCAATTTTAAAAGATATGAAGTAATAGGAAGTGAAAAAATAATTAAAAAAAATGTATTAAAAATAATAATTATTTTAAAAAATTATCAATATCAACTTGATAAGATTCGACCAATCTATTTGTTTCATTAGCCATAGCAACTACAGCAATTAATTCTTTTAACATATTATCAGTCATTCTTTTTTTAGCTGCGAAGGTATGAGACTGAATGCGATACTCACAACTGTTTGTCATAGATACTGCTATATATATCAATTCTTTTGTTAGTGGTTCTAAGGATCCTTTTTTCATAACTTGTTGGAGGGAATTCCATGTTCTTTCTAAAGTGATTGGGTCATTAGCTAAGGTTCTCCAGAAATTTTGGATTTTTTTAATTTTTCTTGTTTTTTTTATTACTTCATAAATTTTTTAACTTTACCCTTTGCACTTTTTTCAGAAATCTCTTTAAAAATTGGCATATCATTTTCTCCTTAAATTATTATTAGAAATTTTATGATAAAGAAAAAAGAAGAATATTAAAATTATAATTTTATTTGTGATTAAGGGAATTATTTAAAGAGTAAGAAACACTTGAAAAAAAATA
>ENA-ORDI01000592-ORDI01000592.1-marine-metagenome-genome-assembly--contig:-NODE-592-length-23897-cov-8.830647_pt1 | contig 23897 bp, 22 predicted proteins | sample MGYA00248628_ERZ508525 | MGnify/ENA primary metagenome ERZ508525 (study PRJEB26195, sample SAMN05422138) | marine metagenome | isolation source: East of Porto Seguro, South Atlantic Ocean | place... | reverse complement strand
GGATGGGTTTGGCTAAACTGACATCCTGGATGACACCCAGTTCTATTCGTGCAATTCATTGTAAAATGGTGGCAAAAGCTATGCTTGTTGAGACCATTTCTAAAAGAACAGGATTCAACATTATTTCAAATAAAGAAATGCATAACATTGGATAAGGAGCAAATTATGAAATACAGAATTTTAATCTTAACCCTGATATCATTGGCAGCGGTTGGCTCTGCCCAGCGGACGGTCAAACCCGTGATCTATGGGAAGCATTGGATAGCCATCACCGGCAAACCATTGGGTGCAACTGCAGGGGCCATTATTTTTTCAAAGGGGGGCAATGCGGTGGATGCAGCCTGCGCCATGCTGGCGGCCACTTGCACTATGTATGATGTTTTGAGCTGGGGCGGTGAAACTCAGGCATTGATTTATAATCCGAAAACCAAAAAAGTTATTGGTGTGAATGCCTTAGGGAATGCACCCACCGGTGCCACGCCGGAATTCTTCATCAAAAAAGGACATAAATATCCGCCGCAATACGGCCCGCTGGCGGCAGTGACCCCGGGAACCCCGGGTGGATTGATGACTATGCTGGCTGAGTTCGGTTCCATGAGCTTAAAGGAAGTTTTAGCTCCGGCAATGGAAATGGCCAAAGGCTATCCTATGGAAGCCCAAACAGCGAATAGTATCGAGAGACAAAAAAAGCGCATTGCTGAATGGCCCTATTCTAAAAAAGTATTTTTGGTGCACGAAGGGGATCGAGAGGCACCCTATCCGGGGGAAATATTTATCCAGGAAAATTTATTCAATACCCTCCAGAAATTGGTGGACACTGAAGCAGAAGCATTAGCTGCTGGCGCATCCCGATCAGAAGCCATCTATGCGGCCAATGCCCGGTTTTATACGGGTGACATTGCAGAGGAGATCGCTCGTTCTACCCAGGAGCAGGGCGGTTTGATCACCAGAGAAGATCTGGCCAATTGGAAAGTTTACTTGGAAAATCCAGTGAAAGTGAATTACAAGGGTATCGACGTTTATAAATTGACCCATTGGGTCCAGGGGCCGGTCATGCTTCAGTCCTTGAATATGTTGGAAGAATTTGATTTGAAGACCATGGGCTTTAACTCTTCACGCTATATCCATACTCTTTACCAGGTGATGAATATGGCTTTCGCGGATCGTGATTTCTATTATGGTGATCCTTATAATCCGCCCGAAGAACCGATCAATGGACTCCTATCCAAGGGCTATGCTAAATCCCGGATCAAAGAGATTGACTGGGAAAAAAATAATCCGAAAGTGAAGCCCGGGAACCCCTACAAATTCCAGGGAGGAAGGAAAAACCCTTACCAGGATTACCTCAAAACCTGGGGTGAAGAAAAGAAACGCTTTAATCCCAACGACGGTAATCAGGACTTTGGGGCCATCGAAACTGAATTCAATACCGGTACAACCACAATTCAGGCGGCAGATAAAGAAGGCTGGGTTGTGTCGATTACTCCCAGTGGCGGGTGGATTCCAACGGTTATCGCCGGAAATACAGGTGTTGGTCTTAGCCAGCGTGCCCAGAGTTTTGTGCTATATGCCGATGAAAATCCATTCAATGTGATTGCGCCGGGTAAGCGTCCCCGGGCCACGTTAACCCCTGCTTTAGCGATCAAAGATGGTAAACCCTATTTATCTTTTGCCGTCCAGGGAGGTGACACTCAGGATCAAAACCTGCTGCAGTTTTTCCTGAATATGGTGGAATTTGATATGAATGTACAGGAGGCAACAGAAGCAGCCAATGTGAACAGCTACCAGATGTATAGTTCATTCGGAAAGCATAGCAAAGAAGCAGGACGAATTGTTGTGCAGGAGGATACACCGCCATGGGTTATCAAGGACTTGAGCAAAATGGGGTATAATATCCAGAAGAGACGTCTCACTTCAGGGCCGATTAATGCGATCTGGTTTGATTGGGAACACAACACCATGTGGGGCGGTTCTTCCAATTATGGTGAGGATTACGGGATTGGCTGGTAGCGTTTGAATCGAATCCTTAAGTTGCTAATCGCCATCATTTTTTGTTTCTTTGCTGTGGTCAACCTGAATGATCCCGATGGATTTATCTGGGTGCCCGTTTATGTGACTGTGGCTTTTTTACCTTTGGCATCTATTGAAAAAGTGTCGGTTAGATTATTAAAATTTTGTAGTCTTTTTCTATTTATAGTAGGAGCGCTTGTGGCGCTTGGACTTTTAAACAGTATAATGCCATGGCAGGCTGATGATCGTATGGGCAATATGTGGGAGCACCAGCGGGAAGGGTTCGGACTTATCCTGGGTGCAATCTGGCTCTGGTTTGGCAGAAAATTATAATCTTGATAAAAACAAAAAATTCTCTACCTAAATTCATTATCCATTTTTAACGAATAGAGAAAATTGTGAAACATTTAACTTTGATCTCCACCTTATTATTGAGTGCCTGTATGCAAAATTCAACTCCACCCGATGCTGCCAAAAAACCCCATGAAATGACCATCCACGGAGATACGCGCGTTGATGACTATTATTGGATGCGGTTAACGGACGAACAGAAGTCTGCCAAAGAAAAAGACAGCCATACCCAGGAAGTGGTGGATTACATTGATGCAGAAAACGATTATACCGAAAGTCGGTTGAAACATACCAAAAAATTCCAGGATAAGCTTTTCGATGAAATTGTGGGGCGCATCAAAAAGGATGATGAATCTGTCCCCTATTTGGATAATGGATACTTTTACTATACTCGCTATGAAAAGGGTAAAGAGTATGCCATCCATTGCCGGAAGAAAGAATCTTTAGACGGCGAAGAAGAAATCCTGTTGGATGAAAATGTCTTAGCCAAAGGTCATGATTATTTTGCTGTGGGGGGTTTGGATGTAAGCCCCGACAACCAATGGATGTCCTATGGTGTGGACCTGGTGAGCCGCCGGATTTATACCATTTATTTTAAGAATCTGGTGACTGGTGATGTGCTTAAAGAAACCATTCCCAATTCAACCGGAAGTGTGGCCTGGGCCAACGATAACAAGACTGTTTTTTATACATCCAAGAATGAGGTGACCCTGCTTCCCGAAAAGATATGGCGCCATAAAGTGGGGACGGATTCTGCCAAAGATGAACTGGTTTACGAAGAAAAAGACCAATCATTTTATAATGGGGTGTACCGCTCCAAGTCCGGTGAATTTATCATCATCTGGAATAGCAGTACCCTGGTGAATGATTACCATATTTTATCTGCAAACGATCCTGACGGGGAGTTCAATAATTTCTCACCCCGGGGCACAGAACACGAATACAGCATCGATCATTACCAGGACAAATTTTATATCATTACCAATTGGGAGGCCAAAAATAATCGCCTTATGGAGACATCTGAGAATGCCACCGATATGGGCAACTGGAAAGAAGTGATCGCCCATCGAAATGATGTTCACCTTTTAGGGATGGAAATATTTAAGGATCACCTGGTGCTGAATGAACGGAAGGACGGTCTTCGTGGATTGCGGGTAATCAACCAGAAAAATGGTCAGGATGAATATATTAATTTTGGTGAACAAACTTATACGGCAAGAATTTCTGTGAATGAGGAATTCAACACCAATATTTTGCGATATGGATATACATCCATGGTGACGCCCAGTTCCACATATGATTATAATATGAATACGGGTGAAATAACCTTAATGAAACAGCAGGAAGTGGTGGGTGGCTATGATCAATCATTATATCGTTCGGAACGTCATTATGCCCTCGCGCGTGATGGTCAACCTGTGCCAATCTCTTTGGTTTATAAAAAAGACCTAAAAAATGATCCAACCTTTAATAATCAAGGTGCTCCAGATAATCCACAGAATTTATTACTTTATGCTTATGGTTCATATGGTTCAACAAGAGATCCTTATTTCAGTTCTACTCGATTAAGCTTATTAGATCGAGGTTTTATCTATGCTATTGCCCATGTTCGTGGAAGTCAGATCTATGGTCGCCAATCCTATGATGACGGAAAAATGCTTAATAAGAAAAATACCTTTACTGATTTTATTGATGCGGGTAAATATTTGGTTAAAGAAGGGTTAACTGATCCAAATCATCTCTTTGCAGAAGGGGGCAGTGCAGGCGGACTTTTGATCGGTGCCATAGTGAACATGGCTCCGGAATTATGGAAAGGCACCATTGCCGCCGTACCTTTCGTGGATGTGGTGACCACTATGCTGGATGCATCCATTCCATTGACCTCAAACGAATGGGATGAGTGGGGGAATCCTGAGGAAAAGAAATACTATGATTATATGCTTTCCTATTCTCCTTACGACCAAGTTATAGATCAAGTGCATCCAAACATGTTGGTCACATCCGGATTTTTTGATTCCCAGGTGCAATACTGGGAACCTTTAAAATGGATGGCCAAATTGCGAGACAATTGGCAGGGGGAAAATGTCCTTTATCTTCATATGAATATGGATGCAGGTCACGGGGGTAAATCCGGACGATTCCGCCGTTACCGTGAAGTTGCTTTAGAATATGCCTTCCTATTTGATTTGGTCGGAATTAAAGAATAGAGTTTTTCAATTCTCCCCCTAAATCCCCCATTGCTTGCCCGCCTTTGGAGGGTACGAGAAGGGAATCTTAAAGGGGGGAGATGTTTCGCATAATGTACAAAAACCGTTTAAAAAGCAAACCTCACCGATTTGGTTATTTCCAAATATGTGTGTAAGTTTCAGCCGTTATGAGATTTAAAACAACCCTCATTGGATTCACATTGGTTTCCTCCCTTGCACTCCAGGGGTGTTATACCCAGTTAGCCATGTTTTATCCTGACCCGGAAGAAGAACTGGAAACCTATTCCCGTGCAGGAGTCCGGCCCAGCGTGGATATGTATGCCCAGGATTCGGGATCTGGGTCATCCTTAGCCTATTCAACGATGCAGAATCGATTTAGTCCTTTTAATGGGTACAATAATTATTATAACCCCTATCGTTTTTATAATGACCCCTATTCTAGATATGGTGGCTATGGGTTTGGGTATAATAACTATGGGTATAGTTATAATCTGGGTGGGTATGATATGTTTGTTCCGTTTATTCCTGTGGCGGGTGAGAAAGATATTCGACAATTCACTAAAGATAGAAATCGGACCACTACCACCAACTTACAGGTGATTCGCACATCTAATACCAATGAAAACTCCAGGTCTTCATCCAGTAGGAATAGTGGTTCTTCCGGGAGTTATTCGTCTGGCAATAATAGTTCTTCAAGCAGTTCAAGTTCATCTTCTGGAAGTTCCAGTGGTCGTCGTGCCACACGTCGTAATTAATTAGTACTGTATTTAGGGTGCTTTTATGAAAAGCATATCCCGTTTATTATTTTCGATATTTTTACTACTATCCATACTAACATCTCAATCCGCTTCTGAAGCAATTCGTCTATTAGAAAATGAAATGGGTTTTGGAGCGCGATCTCTTGGGATGGGCGGTGCAAATATTGCTTTGGGAGATGATCCGTCTGATATGTATTGGAACCCGGCAGGCCTGGCGGGGATTATAAACAAGACCTTTTACATTGAAACCAATAATCTTAATTATAATAATAATACAACATATTTAGACCAGACCACAAATAATCCGCTCCAGAAATTTGGCCAATTCAATGGTTTTGGGATTGCCTATCCAATTCCAACAGTGAGGGGGAGTATGGTCGTTGCCGTTGGGTATAACCGCATTCTCAATTATGATGCATTGATGTCATTTTCCGGCTTCAGTCTTCAGGATAACACTCTGGATTTTCCCATCAATATTGATGGGGTAGAAAAAAACTATCAATTTTCAAAAAAGGTTCAGCGGAGTGAACAAGTGATAAGTAACGGAGGCATGGAACAACTAACATTTTCTTTCGGAATTGCTTTGTCATCCACCGTTTCTGGAGGTATTTCCGTCTCTCGGTTAACGGGCAAGGAAGAGTATGAATTCAAATTTTCTCAGGAAGATCTTCAAAATACTTATAGCCAGTTCCCGGCAGATTTCAATCAATATAATCTGAAACAATCCTTAATCACTAAAACAAGTGGGTGGAATATCCGCGGCGGATTAAGATCATCTTTGAACGAATGGCTGCGTTTTGGGATTGCCCTGTCACTGCCTTATACGATTCATGTGAAAGAGCAGCATGGTACCGATGAAAAACTTACATTTGATAATGGGGATAAAAGCGATGCAACCGTAAACGGAAATTATGATTATAAAGTTCATGCACCCCTGATTGGAGATGTGGGAATGGCATTAACATCTGAGAATTTGGCCATATCAGCCAGTTTACGTTTTAAGGATTGGAGTGCAACAGAATTCAAGCTGAATAATCTATCCAGAAACTCAGATGATTATGCGTTATTAGAAGAAGAAAATTCTGTATTAACATTTCAATATCGTCCTGTCATGCAGTTACGGGTTGGCGTTGAATATCTAAAAGAATTTAATGACAGTTTCGGCATCACATTCCGCGCAGGTGGAGGTTTAATTCCGTCACCTGATGGGGACAGTAAAGTAGATAAAAATTATACCACTTTAGGATTGGGAATACCAATAGGAAATGCCATAATGCTGGATGCAGCTTATATTTTTTCCCAGTGGGAAAAGAAATCCAGAGATTGGTATACACCGGCGGGTGCCACAGAAGAAGTACAGTCTGATCGATTGCTGGTGAATTTCTCGTATTTATTTTAATTATAAAGATTCATTGAATTCTATTTGGAATTCGGTGAGTCACTCGACTAATTTTCCGGGCCTTTTTTGAACTCTAAAGAGGTGTTAATATATTTAACAACATGTTTGTTAGGGGGCTCGGTAGCTCAGTCGGTAGAGCAGAGGACTGAAAATCCTTGTGTCGGCAGTTCGATTCTGTCCCGAGCCACAGACGAATCCTCGTTGAGAAGCCCCTCTTTTTGAGGGGTTTTTTGTTTCTTCAAATCTTGTTGGAAGGTATTGGAAATTTCGTTTTTTCCAATACCTTCAGCGTTCAAGCTATTGGAAATTTTATCCGAGGGGGCAGTAATGTTCAAGGAACCAGCCTCCTCATGGGGGCTTTTTTGTTTGTGGGATAATTTCTGTGTAATTTCCAGTATGAAACGCCTCTGGGTCAAATAGAACAGAAACATTATGGGACACTTAATTTTTTTAATTCTTCATTTCTTCGCCATCCTTTCTGAATAATTGATTTATGAAAATTCTTAAACTCTCCTTGTTACTTCTTTCAATAACTTCAATAAGTTTTGCACAAGGATTTAGACAGACACAAACTGATAGTTATACGCGGTATGAGTTGCTTAATCCATCCAATCAAAGTTTCAGGATTATTTATGATGTAAGCGCTACAACAGCTGGTGCTACGAAGTACTTTAATGGACTTAGGGTTGGAAGCGAGCATTTGGTGGATGCAGTATGGGATTTGATGACAGGTAAGGAATTAAATTGGGAAATTGTCAATGGTGTTAAAGCCAAGGAAAATGGACTTTCCAATGCGAATGAAGCTGGTGAATACTTGATGGTTGATTTGGCAAGACCAGTGCCTGAAGGAGGCCAAGCAAGAATCAGGATTGATAAAACTTACAAGGATGTTAACAGTTACTATCAAGAAGACGGCACAATTGTATTTGATAGGTCGCTTGGAATAAAAAGAAACTCAGTTGTACTTCCTTTGGGCTATGAGCTAGTAGGAGCTAATTACCCTTCTCAAGTCACGCAAGAGGAAGATGGAAGAATCAAAGTGAGCTTCATGAATGAGGGTCCTGCGGGAGTGCCTTATAAGGTGACTGCCCGTCTGGCTTCCAATATGAAGTATGTTGCACCAAGCAAAACCAATCCATGGCCTGAATATCAGTCGAGCCCGCAGGGGAGAGACAAAACAAAGGCCAGAACAGGTATGAATGTTTCAGAAAGGGGGTTTCAAGACCGTGACATTGTTTACTTTTTGCAGCAACCAGAATCCAATTCTTTTTTCCTCTACCATGATTACACCGAGTCGCGCGTAGGTATGGATAAGTATGTGAACATTGTAAGGGCCGGCAGCAAAGCTTCAAAGCCATCTGCCATTATTTTAGATACTGGTGAAGCACTGAAAGTAGAAACACTTGTTGGACAAGCAATCGTAGCCAAAGGGATAGAAGCGAACGGTTTAACGGACGAAACCGAAGCCGTAGTGATCTGGTATGATCCTATCAAAAAAGGGGAAACCAGACGTTTAAGAATCTCTGAAACATATACGGACGCAAGCCGCTATCTTTTACATGAAGGCCAGCTAATTTGGGACAGAAGCTTTGGGCGAAACCGTAATACCATTGTCCTTCCAAAAGGCTGGATGGTTACTTCAAGCTCCATTCCTGGGCGAATAGATATGACTGAAGATGATGAAGTGAGAATCAGTTTTATCAATGGCCGCCCTGATAATATTGATGTTTTTGTGAGGGCCGTAAGACGATAGATAATTACTTTTACCAGATCCAGACTAAGGACTTTGTTAAGACCCGACAGATGGTTTTACTTAAATGAAACGCCTCTGGCTCAAATAGCCTCCTTACGGAGGTTTTTTTGTTTATGTAATGTTGGGTAGATTTGGTGGAAGATTTTGGATAATATTATGAAAAGTAATAATGAACCGTGTTGTGAAATTGAATGTAAATGCTGTAATGGTGAATGTTCCTGTAACGGATGTAAAAAGGGCAAGTCCTGCAACTGCGGTTGTGAATGTACATGTTGTAAAAAAGTATGCTGTTGCTCTAAATAATATGTCCGAATCAAGCCCCGCCAGTAGCAGGGGTTTTTTGTTTATAAAAGAGACACCCAAATTGCTGGGTAATTTTTGTGTAATTTCCTGTATGAAACGCCTCTGGCTCAAATAAAGGAGATTAAATGATAAAAAAATATATTATAAAATATTCAATTGAATTTGTTGTGATTATACTTGGTATAACTGTTTCATTCTGGTTGAATGAATTATCCATTGATAATCAAAATGAAGAAGAAAGAATTAAGGTATTGACCAGCCTTCAAATGGAAATTGATGAGATTAAATATTACTGTGATGGAAGAAAACGAACATGGGAGATGGATATTAGTTTGTTAAATGAATTTCTATATCCCAGTAATAAAATTTTTAATATTGACTCTGTTTTAAAAAATACAACGAGTAAAATTAGAATTGAAACATTCATAATTCTTTATAGAGTTTTTGATCCCCCTATGAACAGATACTATTCAATCATTAATTCTGGAGATCTTAAGTATGTCAAATCTGATAAAGTTAAAGAAATATTAAGTCGGTTACATAACACAACATTTTCATATGTTGAGACAGCTGTTGAACATGAAAAACAATTAAAACTAAGTTTTCTTCCTTTTCTCACAATAAATCACCCTAATGTAATCTTAGCAAGAGATAATAATAAGATATCTATTGACCGTTATTCAGAGATCTTGAATGATGCAATTAATAGTGATGATAAATTAAAAGCAAAATTTATTTTGCTTAAAAGATATCTAGAATACAAAATAACTATTTTACAAATGTATATGATTAATCTTGATGATCTTGAAAGAGAGATTAATCTGGTTATTAATAATTAATTAATACCAGGCTTAGTCCCATCAGCATTTACATCCCCAGCTGTTAATTGGGTTACCATAGACATCACATCAAAAAAGTCTTGTTCTTTAGCAATCTTCCCATCTTTCATTGTTACAAGCGTAGTTCCAGAAAGGTTCAATTTATTTCCAGAAGCAGGCATACCAAAAAAATCTCCTGTGTGTGTCCCTTTAAAATTCCAATGTTTTACGAGTCTATCTCCTTGACCTATCATCTCAAGAACAGTGAATTCTATATCTGAAAAACCAGTAAGATAATTCATATAATAATTTTTACATGCTTCTATTCCAACAAGATCTCCTTCAGCTGTGACTATTACCACGTCCTTCTGAAATCTATCCTCATTTACTACTTCAGTGTCACCCTTTAAAAATCTATGCCATGTATCTTCATACATAGCGATATCCCTTTCAAGCTTGGCCTTAGCATCTAACAAGACCTTAGTATTTTTATCAGTTGTCGGAGCACCGCAGTTTGTTGTTGTAGCTAAAAAAACTATAGCTACCATTCCATAAAATAAGTTTTTAGTTGTTTTCATAAGCATAAGTTTGCAAAAATATTTTCTAATTTCAAATCAATTTTTAACAAATGACGATGAATTTTGGTATACACCCAACCTTGTTGATGAAGTTTATCTATCTCTTGGTGTAAGTTTTCGCTCTCTTTTGAAATAGGTTTTGAATATTAAGAAGGAAAGAATTGATGAGTGGTAATTACATAGTCAAAAACAAGATGAGGAACGAGTTTTCCTCTTACATCAAAACGAACGATTGTAACTAAATGAAACGCCTCTGGCTCAAATAAAGGAGAAGAAAATGAAAATATCTATTTCTTTAAAAACTTTACTTATAATGCAAGGTCTATTGGTTTTAAGTCTCATTCCAATGGATATATTCCAACCCCAGATAGGAGTATACTATATGATTCCACTATATTCATGGTGTTGGATATACTCCTATTCAGAGTTAAACAAAAATAAGGACGATTAGTTCTCTTAAAACAAAAGTATAATACTATCTAACCTCTCTCCACTCAACTCTAAAATTCCCAATCTCATCTACTATGAACCCCACCCTCAAGGGGCTTTTTTGTTTGTGGGATAATTTCTGTGTAATTTCCTGTATGAAACGCCTCTGGCTCATAATATTACTGGTTAGTTGTACTACTGCTCCCAAAATCAATTATAAGGGAGATGTAAATGATGAAGGTAAATATCACGGAAATGGTGTGTTATTTAATTATTATCAATTTGAGTAAAGAAAGATAAATTATGAGTATTCAAAAACAGTTTTTGTGGATAAATATCATTGGTGGATTATCAGTACTTGGAGGATATCTTTACGCATTATTAGCTCATCCAATACTAAGAGGGCAATTATGGGGAGGTGTACCAGAAGCATGGCGAACGTGGATTACTACATCCATGTTTATAGCAGCAATTGGATATTGTTTTGCAATGTACTATTTAATTTTCAACGAAGGATTAAACTTAAAATACTTTTGGGGTGAAGTAGATACTACAATAATGCGAGTATTGTTAATTTTATTTTTGCTTTCTGCAGCACTTTGGATTCATTCAACTTTCAGTTATTTGGAATTACCTAATTCAAATTCTTGGCACTTGATTCGTTTTGAATTATGGGTAACAGCATTATCTATTTTATTAATAACAATAGGATTGGCAACTGCTACAGGGGTGCAGCAATCTCTATTATTTAACTTGTCTGTTTTAGGGTTAGGTCTAATTTCATTTCACTGCCTCGTTTTTGATGCAATCTTGTGGACAAGTAATTTTCCAACGGATTTCTAATGTTTAGACTCTATAAAATATTATATTACAAAATTACCACCCCTACCCGAAACACAAGAGAGACAGAAAAGGAAGTAGAAGAGGGGCAAAGAAAAATAGAAAAGATTCATAATTATTAAAATGAAAAACCTCTGGCTCAAATAGCCTCCTCACGGGGGCTTTTTTGTTTGTGGGATGATGGGTAGATTTGGTGGAAGATTTTGGATAATATTATGAAAAGTAATAATGAACCGTGTTGTGAAATTGAATGTAAATGCTGTAATGGTGAATGTTCCTGTAACGGATGTAAAAAGGGCAAGTCCTGCAACTGCGGTTGTGAATGTACATGTTGTAAAAAAGTATGCTGTTGCTCTAAATAATATGTCCGAATCAAGCCCCGCCAGTAGCAGGGTTTTTTGTTTATAAAAGAGACACCCACATTGTTGGGTGATTTTTGTGTAATTTCCAGTATGAAACGCCTCTGGGTCAAATAAAGAAGAACACAATGAAGAAGATAAAGATAATATTAGCATTTTTACTTTTATTCACCATAGCGTGCGAACTCAATCAAGGAGATGAAAAAGATAAAAATGGCGGAGGTGGATGTCAAATACGCCTTAAATGATACCATATCAATTTCCACAATAAAATGCCTCTGGCTCATCAAGCATGGTTGATAAACAAGTACAAAAAATTCGACAAAAAATAAATTATTGTTGCGAAAGCGAAGAATCTTTAGGGTGTACTCTCCGGCCATTAGACATCATGGGTGAAAATTATAAGGGCAAGATAGCGAGAGATATTCTTGACAAAATGCAGAGTAGTTATTGGAACCGGTCACCAAATTACAATCCACCAAATGTTCGTGATGAATTTTATCACTTCACATTCTTTATAAAGCAGGCAATCCATATGAGAGATAGTTTTATTTGTGGTATTTGTGGTATTTGTGGTATTTGTGGTATTTGTGGTATTTGTGGTATTTGTGGTATTTGTGGTATTTGTGGGAAACAGAATGAAATAGATGACCCTGTCAAAATTGATCATATTATACCTAAATCTAAACTACCAAATTCACACCCTTGGAACCTTCAATCTTCATGTGAAAATTGTAATATGGAAAAGAGCAATAGATTATTGTTAGATACCATACCTATTATGTTAGAGGGGGTAAAATTTAGATCAGAAAAAAATTTGATAAACAGTGGCATATTGAGCAGATTTTTACCACCCTTAATTTTGATTATCAAATTAAATCTTCATTCAAAATCAAATTTTACGAGGTAATCTTTAATCACATTATCAAAATGAAGGAAAGGGAAAATAACACTGAAAAGAATTAACAGATTCATTATCCGCACCTATGAAACCGGCAGAACTATACAGTTAAAATAAATGAATATAATCACACAGCTAAAAACTCCTTATGAAGGTAATTTTCAATAAATATTCAGGTTTACAACTCAAACTATTAATTCTGAAATGTCAAAAAAAATGAATGAGATAAAGGAGCTGTTAAAAATTTATCCCCAGGATGTTATTCTCCTGATGAGTTTAACCCAAGCGTATATGGATATTCAGGACTACAAAAATGCCATACTTACGTCCCGGGAAATTCTGCAAATTAATCCCCATTACTCGGTGGCATACCGGATTCTGGGGGGAGCTTTAGTGGAAACCAAAGAGTTCACTGATGCTATCAAAACATATAAAAAGGGGATACTGGTAGCCGAAAAGAATGGCGATCTTCAAGTAGCTAAGGAAATGAAAGTGTTTCTCCAGAGATTAGAAAAGAATTGACCACCGACACCAATATATTTGGCGAATAAAAGCGATGATTAGTTAACGGAGCTGTAGACATGGAAAAGATAAATATGCGGCAGTATTTTGACCATGAGTCATGCGCATATACCTATTTACTTTTTGATCCATTCAATAAGAAATCTGTAATTATTGACCCTGTATTAGAGCAATTCGACCGGGATATGGAAACGGTAAAGAAACTGAATTTGGAATTAATTGGTATTCTGGAAACTCATGTGCACGCCGATCATATAACTGGAGCTTTTACCATAAGAAAGAAGACCGGAACCCCTATTTATTACGGGTCTAAATCTGGGGTCCAAGGTGCCGATTTTATGTTAAATGATGGAGATTGTATTCACGTAAGTCAATTCGAGATCAAAACCATCCACACTCCCGGACATACGAAAGGCTGTGTCTCTTACTATACCTGTGGAATGTTATTTACTGGAGACGTTCTGTTTATCGGTGGAACCGGCCGGACAGATTTCCAGGGTGGTGATGCCAATACATTATATGATAGTGTGACTGAAAAATTGTTTCATTATCCTGATGATACTCAGGTGTACCCTGCCCATGATTATTCAGGTGCAATGCTTTCCACGATTGGCGAAGAAAAAAAATGGAATCCAAATGTTGGAAAGGGGATTGACAAAGATAAATTTGTCGCAGCTGAAAAGGGAAAAAACAGGCCCTATCCTAAAAAAATTGATATAGCTGTACCCGCAAACTTGAAATGTGGCCAGGAATGAAATTGATTGGGCAAGATTTCTTAAATTTCCAAAATGAAACGCCCCTGGCTCAAATAGCCTGCTCACGGGGGCTTTTTTGTTAAATTAATAAAATAAGGATCAGACAATGAGAAAATTTATAGTCCATCTAAGATCAATAATTGTGACATTATATCCTATGCTTGTGTTAACTGTGTTTCTCACAATGCCGGGCGGCTTGTATGCACAAAATGCAGAGATAAACATACCCAAAGGTTGGGAGCAAGATCCGCCGGTGCTTTCATCGCTCATAGATTTTACAAAAAGTGAGAGTAATCTGCGTGTAGCCGTGAAACGCTATGTTGAAGATAAAGCATCCATCAAACGGCGCTATGAAGTGCTCTTCTCACCCGCCCGTCACAAGCGTCTGCGTGATTTCCACCGGGCCTGGCAGAAGCGTCTTAAAGAGCTTGATTTCGATGCCCTAAACCACGAAGGGAAAATCGATTATATCGCGCTCCGAAACCGCATCGAATATGATCTTGAGATGCTGAAACTTGCTGAACGGCGGGCAGTGCAGATGGCACCGCTCATCCCATTCGGGGATCAAATTCGCCTCCTTCAGGAGAACCGTCACGATAGAAAGCGGGTTGATCCGAAAACAGCTGCCGCAACATTGGATGGGGTTGCAAAGCAAGTAATCAGTCTAACAAACACACTCATTGCAGAGGCGAAGGAAACGGACGGCGTGGTTGTTCGCAGTGGTGTTTCATCCAATACCGCTTGGACGGCAGCGAGGCAAATTGAGCATCTTCAAAGTGTTCTAAAAGATTATAACACCTTTTACGATGGCTACGACCCCATCTATTCCTGGTGGGCCCGTGAACCTTATAGCCGAGTGGATCCTGCCCTGAAAAATTACGTTGCAGCCATCGACGAACATCTTGTAGGCATCAAACCCGAGGGGAAAGCCCCCATTGTTGGTGATCCCGTCCTAGCCGATGGTCTGCGTGCAGATCTGGGTGTACACATGATCCCCTATACTCCGGAGGAGTTGATTGCCATTGGTGTGAAGGAACGCGATTGGATAATTAATCAGTATAAGATGGTATCCCGTGATATGGGGTATGGTAATAACTGGAAAGCTGCACTTGAACATGCCAAAAACCAGGCGTTACCTCCCGGTGAAGGACCGTGGCCCATTTTCGAAATTCAGGAGTATACGGAAGACTTCGTTGAGAAACTCGATATGATTACCATACCTCCACTTACTCTTGAAATTTGGCGTCTTGCCATGCAGACACCGGAAAAGCAAATCATCAACCCATTCTTTACCGGAGGAGAAGTCACTCGGGTCTCCTATCCCACAGATGGGATGACGCATCAGGACAAGTTGATGAGTTTGCGCGGCAACTCGCCACATCTCAATTTCGGCAGTGTCATGCATGAACTTGTGCCTGGTCACTACATGCAGGGCTTCATGACCAGTCGTTTCAATCCACATCGAGGCGAGCTTATGCGTACACCCTTCTGGGGTGAGGGTTGGGCACAATATTGGGAGTTTCATCTCTTGTCAAGGGGACTTCCAAGAAGTAACTCTGATAAAGTCGGCATGCTCTTTTGGCGCCTGCATCGCGCTAACCGCATCATCTTTTCGCTCAACTATCAGCTTGGGAACTGGACGACTGAACAAGCCGTCGATTTTCTGGTGGAAGAAGGAGGTTTTGAACTTGCTAACGCCGAGGCAGAGGTGCGCCGCAGCGCAATGGCCTCGCGATACCCACCGCTTTACCAAATAGGCTATATGATCGGTGCGCTCCAGTTTCGCGCACTCTATGAAGAACTCGTCGAATCCGGTAAAATGAATGCCACAGAATTTCATGATGCCATCCTTTTGGGCGGTCGTTTGCCAGTCGAACTGGTACGGGCACGCCTAACCAACCAACCGCTCACCCGGGACTTTCGGAGTAATTGGCATTTCTATAGTCCAACCACAGGCAATTAAACATTAATGAATTATTATCAAAGAATGGGCCTACTAATTATGGGAGGTCTCTCAAAGCTTGTGTTATACAAGGAAAAAGCTCATATTACTTCTGCCTCGCAGTCGCCATTAATTAAATGAAACACCTCTGGATCATATTATCGGTTCTAATCCTATTTCTATTTAACGCATGTGATAATTTAAACGATGAGATAAAAAGACCACCACCCCGAGATCTCACAGCGGCCGAAAAATTGCTGGTGAACTCAGATAATGCATTTGGCTTAAAACTATTTCAAGCCTTAAGTAAAGCCGACCCTGACAGCAATACACTCATCTCTCCTCTTTCAATTTCCATGGCTTTGGGCATGACTCTGAACGGTGGCGCAGATTCAACCTACGAAGCAATGAAAAACACGCTGGAACTTGCGGGACTTTCTGAAACCGATATCAATGAAGCCTATCAGAGCTTAATCGAATTACTGGATAATTTAGATACAGAGGTCATATTTAATATTGCCAATTCAATTTGGTACCGAGAAGGTCTTCCAGTCTATGAAGATTTTATCAAAATAAACCAAACTTATTTTGATGCTGAAGTAAGGGAATTGGATTTTACCGATCCAAAAGCTGTGGATATTATTAATAATTGGGTGAATGACAAGACCAATGAAATGATCAAAAAGATCATTGAACAGATTCCAGATCACATGGTCATGTATCTCATAAATGCTATTTATTTCAAGGGTAACTGGCGCTACCCTTTTGATCCAAAAAATACCGAAAACGGCATTTTCCATAACCAAGATGGCACTCAATCTATACTGCCGATGATGACCCGGGAATTTTCTGTGCCTATATATACAAACACTGAAGCGGCTATTGTAGATCTACCTTACGGGGACTCACTTTTTTCAATGACTATTTTCCTACCGAAAGGGAATATAAATGATTTTGTAGGCAACCTTACACCTTCGAAGTTGACAAATTGGATTGAACAATTACAATCCAACAGATTTTATCTGACCATGCCCCGCTTTGAATTGGAATATGACAAAAAATTGAATGATATTTTGGCTGATCTGGGAATGGCAATTGCCTTTGACAAATGGCGGGCAAACTTCTCCCGTATCATGCCAACTGGTGGCGGGATAAATCTTTACATCAGTGAAGTCAAGCACAAAACTTTTATCAGGGTAGATGAAGAGGGAACAGAAGCTGCAGCCGTCACCAGTGTGGGAGTCGGAGTTACATCGATGCCACCTAGTATTATTATTAATCGACCTTTTGTTCTTGCGATTCGAGAAAACCATTCCAAAACCATTCTTTTTATAGGGAAGATCCTTGATCTTGATGAATAGTTTTCATTTAAACCTTTGAAGCTAAACTTTACTTATCATATATAAGTCAGGTTGAACCCCCGCCCAATGGGGCTTTTTTGTTTGTGGTGATAATCGGTAAATTTGGTTATGAATAAATTTATAGCAATGAACAGATTTAAGATTGCAATTGGAAGAGAATCTGATTTTGAAGATATTTGGAAAAATAGAGATACCCATCTCGATGATGTAAAAGGTTTTCAAAAATTTAATCTATTAAAAGGTTCAACCAATGATGAGTATACCTTGTATACCTCCCATAGTACTTGGCACTCTAAATCTGATTTTGAAAATTGGAAAAAATCAGAAGCATTTAGAAGAGCACATAGTGGTGGTGGACAGCATCAAGGTATTTATTTAGGTCATCCTGAATTTGAAGGATTTGAAGTTATTCTTTGATTCAAGCCTCTCATTCGTTGGGTTTTTTCTTTGTGGTGATTTTGTGTAAATTTTAATATGTACAATGAAAATTATAATTAAGAAGATTACGTTATGATTAGCTACAACTCACTTGATGATTTAACAAAAAATAACTTAAAAAAAGAGATTAATGATTGCGCTCTAGCGTTAGGCGGGAAAAATCATTTTCTTCATCTTCTCGAGGAAATTCGAAAAGAGAGTCCTCATCCTTTAATCTCAAAAAAATCATCATTCCGTTTTAGTTATGGCACAGTAAAATGGGGAAAAGTTATTTTCAAAGATAAAGTCGATTTACTAATAAATATGACTAAAGATCGAGAAAACAATGGAAATCTTATGCCTAAAAAAGGGGATAGGAAGTACAAAACTGTTATGAATTTTCTACGAACTCTGGGGCCAATGATATTTGAAATCCGTCCTAAAAATAACAAAGATGGGGATGGATTTAATTTGCATCCATTTGACATTATTGATGAAAATACTTCACATTTAAATTTTATGTTTGATGTCGTCTTTTTTTTACCAATCCACATTGTTAAACAAGTATTTAACGGCCCAATAAATAAAAATAAACAACGCTCAATAGTTACTTTAGATGATGAATAATTTCAAAAAAACAAAATTACACAAAACTAATTTGGGTGGAAATCCTGGTGATTTTTACCGGTTAAGTCGATTTTAATCAGGCTAAATTTACCGGCTTAATAAAAAAGGAATTTTTCAATGTCTTCCATTTTTCCCAAAGTTGATCCCGACGGTTTACTGGAATACTCCGTCGTTTATACTGACCGGGCTGTTAATCACATGTCCCAATCTTTCCAGGAGGTGATGCGGGACATTTCATCTACACTCAAAAAAGTTTATAATGCGCATTCCGTTGCGATCGTCCCCGGTAGCGGCACTTTTGGTATGGAAGCGGTGGCTCGGCAATTTGCCACCGATAAAAAATGCCTGGTGATTCGAAACGGTTGGTTCAGTTACCGCTGGACACAGATCTTTGAAATGGGCCGAATTCCTTCCAAAGAAATAGTTCTAATGGCACAACAAACTGATGCATCCGCAACAGCCCCTTTTGCACCGCCGCCGATTGAGGATGTTCTCGCCACAATCGAAAAAGAAAAACCGGATGTGGTATTCGCGCCCCACGTAGAAACGTCTTCGGGGATGATTCTCCCCAATGACTATCTCCAAAAAGTTGGAGAAGCCATTCACGCAGTTGGTGGATTATTTATTTTGGACTGCATTGCGTCCGGCGCTATTTGGGTAGATATGAAAAAATCCGCTGTAGATGTACTCATCAGCGCTCCCCAAAAAGGATGGAGTGGTTCACCCTGCGCCGCCCTGGTCATGATGAGCGAAGCGGCGCAGGGGAAGTTGAAAGATACAGTTAGTACCAGTTTTGCCTGCGACCTGGCCAAGTGGTTGTGGATCATGAAAGCTTATGAAAATGGCGGCCATGCTTATCATGCCACCATGCCTACGGATGCACTGGTAACCTTTTCTCATGTAATGGCGGATGCACAAAATATTGGCTTTGATATCCTTCACCAGCGGCAACAGGAATTGGGTGACCGAATCCGAAATCTTTTAGCAAATAATGGAATTAAAAGTGTTGCGGCAGATGGCTTTGATGCGCCGGGTGTGGTGGTGAGTTATACCAATAATCCGGGGATTCAAAATGGAAGTCAGTTTGTTGAACAGGGCATTCAGATTGCTGCCGGGGTTCCTCTCATGTGTAATGAACCGGAGGGATTCTCTACATTCCGTTTGGGGCTATTCGGTCTTGATAAACTAAATAATATTGATCGAACTGTCACTGTATTTGGTGAAGCGTTGGATCAAATACTCGCCTGAACCCGTATTGGTTAGTAATTCTTTGTAAATTTAACTGTACCGTAAACCAAGGAGTTTATCATTAAGAAAGTTTTAATTGTATTAGCATTACTTTTTCAAATTAGCTGTGAAAAAGTGGAAACTATAGAAAATTCAAGTTCCTATATTTTTGCGTGGACCAAAGATGAAAATGGATGGGATTCAGAATTTCTTACCATTATTAATGCAAACCCAGACGATAAAGATTATGGATCGTTAATCAAAACATTGCCAGTAGGGTATAAGAATATAAATGCCCATCATTCTGAGCATCGTTTTCATAGCAGTAAGCATTTGTTCACAAACGGTTTTTCTGGAGGGCGTACATTCATTTTTAATTTAGAGGATCCATATAATCCTAAACTCATCACCAATTTTACCAATATGCAAAAATACACCTATCCGCACAGTTTTGAACGTCTTCCCAATGGTAATGTGTTAGCTACATTTCAAACTATAGGAGAGGGGAATAAAAAGGAAGGCGGATTGGTAGAGATCACATCAAAAGGTGATTATGTTCGATCCGCTATATCATCAGACCCAGATGTAGAGGATTTCATTCGACCCTATAGTCTAGCCATCTTGCCTGATTTAGACAGAGTGGTTTCAACGAGCGCAGATATGAAGGAAGCTGATCTAAGCCGCGTAGTTCAAGTCTGGAGGTTATCTGATTTATCATTGATAAAAACAATACCGCTTAAACCTGGGCCAAGAGGTAACGAACATTATGATCCAGCTGAACCGCGTGTATTGAGTGATGGTAAGACCGTTCTAATTTCGACATTCTTCTGTGGATTGTATCGAATTGTTGATATTGAGAGCGATGATCCATCTGCAGAGTGGGTTTATTCTTTTTCCTTTAATGAAAAATACGATTGCGCTATACCTGTTGTTAATGGAGAATACTGGATCCAGACGATTGCATCTAAATCTGCTTTGGTTAGTCTTGATATTTCAGATCCGACAAAACCCAAAAAAGTATATGAGTTAAAATTTCAAAAAGGCGAATGGCCCCATTGGATATCTCTAGAACCAAATAGACGACGTATAATTATCACAGGTAATAACAGACTAAAAAATAAACTTCTTATAGTCAACTTTGATCAAAAAACTGGCGAATTATCATTTGATGAAAACTTCAGAGATAAGCGCACAGGAGAATTGGGATTTAGTTTCGATCGATTTGAATGGCCTCACGGGAATACAGATAGCGCGATCCCTCACGGATCAGTTTTTAGTATTGATTAAAAATAAATGAAACGCCTCTGGCTTTTATTATTCCTATATATAGGATGTCAATCAAAAACCTCTATTATATCATCTGGGGTATCATGGGAATTAGCTCAACATAGAAAGGCTACCATATCGGATGTTCGTTATAAACTTTATTTTGATATACCTAAAGATAAAATCAAACCTATTACTGTAGAAGAATTTATCCATTTCAAATTATTAGATTTAACTAACGATGTAGTTTTAGATTTTCGTCAACCAGCTGATTATATTCGTTCTGTTAGTGTAGAAGGCAAAGCTGTTCCATATAAATTAGTTAATCAGCATATCTTAATTGAAGCTTCTTATTTTTCTAAAGGAGAAAATGCTATCTTTATTTCCTTCAGAGCAGGAGATATGTCTCTAAATCGGAATGATGAGTTTCTTTATACATTATTTGTCCCAGATCGTGCATCAACAGCGATACCATGTTTTGATCAGCCCAACTTAAAGGGTAGATATTCATTAACTTTATCTGTACCAACTGATTGGACAGCAATTGCAAATGGTCCTATCCAATCAGAACAGGTAATGAATGATAAGCGCGTAATAGTTTTTGGTGAAACACGACCAGTGAGCACCTATATATTTGCTTTTACTGCTGGAAAATTTAAACGTGTTTCTCAGGAAAAAGATGGTCGACAAATGACAATGCTCCACAGGGAAACAGATCTTGAAAAAGTGGAACGAAATAAAAATGAAATATTCGATCTTCATTCCCGTGCTATCTCTTGGATGGAAAATTATACGGGAATTGATTATCCTTATCAAAAGTTTGATTTTGCATTGATCCCTGGTTTTCAATATGGTGGCATGGAACATCCTGGTGCTATTTTTTATAAAGATGCCAGTCTATTTTTAGAATTATCAGCAACTAAAAATCAATATTTAAGTCGTGCTGGATTAATCTCCCATGAAACAGCTCATATGTGGTTTGGAGATCTTGTCACTATGAACTGGTTTGATGATGTTTGGACAAAAGAAGTTTTTGCTGGTTTTATGGGGAGCAAAATTGTTAATCTAAGTTTTCCAGAAATAAATCATGAACTTCGTTTTTTAAGTAATTACTCCTCAGCATACGGTGTGGATCGGAGTTTGGGAGCAAACGAAATACGTCAGCCTTTGGAAAACTTAAATATGGCTGGAACCTTATATGGCTCAATCATTTATTCAAAAGCACCCGTTGTAATGAAGCAACTTGAATTACTTGTAGGTGAGAAAACCTTTCAAGAGGGAATGCAAATATATCTTTCTAATTATGCTTATGATAATGCTACATGGCCAGATCTGATTAGAATATTAGATGACCTATCTCAGGAAGATTTAACAGCCTGGAGTAAAGTTTGGGTGGATGAGCCTGATCGTCCTATAGTTGAATATGATTTGGTAATTGATCAAGATACTTTAATTCAAGAATTGACACTCAAACAATCAGATTCAAAAAAGAAAAACAGAATATGGATGCAACATCTTAAAGTTAGGTTAGGGTATGACAATGGTGACATCTTACTTCCAGTTTATTTAAAAGATAAAGAGATCAGAATAGTAGAAGCGAAAGGAATGAGTAAACCCAATTACATTTTACCTAATGGAGTTGGTGTTGGATATGGTTACTTTAAAATGGACCCATTAAGTCGTTCATTTCTTTTAGAAAATCTCCCAAAAATCAATGACTCATATTTAAGGGGAATAATTTGGTTAAACCTTTGGGATGATATGCTTTATGGAAATATAAAACCCGTTGATATGATTGAGTTATGTATTAATGCTTTAAAAACTGAGAATGACATTTTGAATACACAAAGAATTTTGGTTCGACTCAATTCTACATTTTGGAATTTTTTAACAAAAGATCAACGCCAAGTAAAAGCAGATGAATTAGAATCAATATTAAGATTCCATATGAATGATGCGACTACTCTGACGAATCGTTCTTTGTTTTTTCGGTCATTACGTTCTATGATTTTAACAGATAATGGTTATGAATGGTTAAAATCTATTTGGATGAAAACTGATTCAATCAAAGGATTAACTTTATCAGAACGAGATTACATTGCTATTGCTTCTGAGTTAGCTTTAAGAGGGAAGAATGATAGTCAAAAGATCTTAACTACCCAATTAAATCGAATATCAAACCCTGATCGCAAATTACGTTTTAAATTTATAATGCCTTCATTGTCTAATGATTTAATTATTAGAGATAAATTTTTTGAGTTAATTAAAAAAGAAGAAAACCGTGCAGTAGAACCTTGGGTTCAATCTGCCGTTGCTTATCTTCACCATCCATTGAGAGGTAAAGAATCAGAAAAGTATATTCAACCTAGCTTAGAATTACTTGAAGAGATTCAAAGGACTGGAGATATTTTCTTTCCAGCTCGATTTATTAACGCAACACTTTCAGGACATCAGAGTATAAGTGCGAGAACTATAGTTAATCAATTTTTTGAAGACTATCCAAACTATTCACCACCTTTAAAATTAAAGATTTTACAAGCAGCAGATAATCTTTTTCGTGCTTCAACTATAGTAGAACAAACCTATTGAAATATTAATTCCTTCTTGACAAAACAAATCAGACTACCTCCCTTACAAGGAGGAAGTCGGGGGTTCGACTCCCTCATCGCCCACATCTCGGTAGGATAAAAAAGCCCTCGTTTTATAACGGGGGCTTTGTATTTGTACAAGGCTCAACCCGTTTCATTCAATATCAAAATGTGTAGTGAATTTTGGGAACAACTTTGGGAACAATTCTCATCCAATCTTTGTGACACTATAATATATACGGCGCATACCAAGTACAGGCTCACACCTTTTTACATATCGGCTCTTACAATTTCTGTTTAATTTCTTGTATGAAACGCCTCTGGCTCAAATAGCCTCCTCACGGGGGCTTTTTTGTTTATAAAAGAGACACCCACATTGTTGGGTAATCTCTGTGTAATTTCCTGTATAAACCGCCTCTGGCTCAAATAGCCTCCTCATGTGTGCTTTAATGGAAGATTGGGGCATATAAATGTCTGATTTTTTAC
>ENA-ORDI01000591-ORDI01000591.1-marine-metagenome-genome-assembly--contig:-NODE-591-length-23918-cov-4.404975_pt1 | contig 23918 bp, 25 predicted proteins | sample MGYA00248628_ERZ508525 | MGnify/ENA primary metagenome ERZ508525 (study PRJEB26195, sample SAMN05422138) | marine metagenome | isolation source: East of Porto Seguro, South Atlantic Ocean | place... | reverse complement strand
CGATAAGGCGGCGTCTGCCGTTCGCACTGGCTACGAAAAGCGCGGCATCCATCCACAGGACGATACGTTTGAGTCCTGGCGAAGCATATCCCGTTTGCTCAACTCAGAAGAGTGCGGAGAGTCGTTCTCTATGGGTGGCACGCTGACCGATGGCGTGCTCAAAACCCTCCAACGCATCTATGGGCAAGAATCTCCGTCGCTGAAAGAAATCCTCACGAGAATGGCAGGAGCCATACGAGAAGAAGCCCGAGAGACGCCGCCACAGGATTTCAAGACCCTCGAAGACTTGCTGGCAACCAGACTCGATCTAATTCTGGACGACCTCGCCGAAATCCTGAATCAGCAGGCAGGTGAGAGTGAGCGAGCGGAAGCGAGACACAGCGAAATTATGGATGGGTTCGCTAGTGTCCAGCATCCGTCTTTCGCATCGCCACCCTTTGTTGGAGCGCCAACTGCTCATGCCTCTGAAATCTTCGGGAGGAACGATCTTCTGGAGTCTATGACCAACATTTGACCTCTGGAGGAAGCATTGCCCTGTCAGCCCAGGGCCAACCGGGCGTGGGCAAGACTACGCTGGCTATTGAAATAGCGAATTCGCCAGATATTCTTGAGCATTTCAGTGATGAGGTGCTGTGGGCAGGCCTGGGGCCGGACGCCGACGCGATGCGACATCTCGCTGTCTGGGCCGACGAACTGGGCATCGATGTGAGGGGCATCCCCACGGAGGAGGACCGGTCTCAGGCCGTCAAGAACGCGGTGGGCCAGCGCAGGATGCTGCTGGTTATCGGACGACGCATGGGACATTGACGCGGCCAACCTCATGAGGTGCGTAGGCCCCAACGGCGTCCATCTGCTGACCACTAGAAACCAGGAAATCGCCCGCGACTTCGCAGCACAGCAGGGAACTCAGGATGTTCCTGTCTTGGATGATCCCGACGCCTTCGACATGCTGAAATCCCTGGCGCCTGAAGCATGCGACGGCGACCCCGAAGCCGCCCCAAAACTGGCCGAGGCCGTGGGCGGTCTGCCCCTGGCTCTGGAATTGTTGGGCCGCTACCTGGCCGCGCCTGAGCGCAGCTATTTCGCAGACCTGAGCGCGGAAGCGTTCGCAGAAATGGCGGACCCCAACCGAAGGCTGGAGCTAGCCCAACGCAGGCTGGGAGCCATCACGTCCGAAGATAGAACCCTGTCAGAGACCATCAGCCTGAGTCTGGAAGACCTGCAGGCAGGAGCGGTCAGCGGGTTCTACGCCCTGGGAGCCTTCGCCTCCAAACCCGAGACCTTCGACCCGGACGCGGCTGTCGCTGTCGCTGATGTGGACTCCCGAACACTGGCCCTGCTCATCTCCCGCTCGCTCCTGGAAAAGGACGGAGAACGCCTCACCCTCCACCAGACCCTGGCCGATTTCGCCCGACAACCGAGTCAGGAGTCTGGTATCGAAAAACCCGTCAGTTCAGAGGGATGATCTCGCCCTTTTCGTTGGCCGAGAGCAGGGCCACGAAATCGTAGCCTCGACTACGCAGCTTGTCACTGCCGCCTTCGTTGCGATCCAAGATGGTGATGACCTTGACGACCTGATGGCCTGCCGCCTCCACCGCGTCGATGGCGAGGAACAGGCTGGACGCCGTTGTGCAGGCGTCGTCCACGACGGCGATGCGGGCGTTCTCTCCTAGGTCGGCCATCGGGCCTTCGATAGCGCGTTTGCCGCCGTGTTCCTTGGCCTCTTTGCGAACGATGAGACCAGGCACGGGATGGCCCTCCACATGGCTGACGACGGACACTGAAGACACGATAGGGTCGGCCCCAAGTGTCGGCCCGGCGATAGCCTGAGCGTCGCATTCTTTGAGTATAGGAAGGATGGCCTTGGCGACGTGGTAGCCTGCCTCCGGGTCCAGCGTGATGATCCGCCCGTCGAAGTAGTAGCTGCTGGTCCCTCCGGCGGAGAGTTGGAACTCGCCGAACTGGAGGGCGCCGCGTTTCTTGGCTAATTCCAGGATTATCTCAGATTCCGATTGTTTTGAGTTGGTCATTGGTTCCTCTCGGGATAGGTTGTGTGGGTTCAGGTTATCAGGTGTCAGGGAGAGCTTTCAGCAATCAGATGTCAGCCGTCAGCTATGCGATGAGTGCCCGACGTTCGACCGGATGCTTTGCGCTCGCCATGTATCACGTTCCCTGACACTTGATGGCATCGTAATCACGAAACGCCCTCCTGGAAATCCATGCCGATGTGGCCGGCGCGTTCCAATTCTGCGTAGCCCTCGTCTGAGATATTGAGAAGGGTCTTATAAACGTACTCGTTGTCCTCCCCCATACGGACGGGGCCGCGCCGGATGGATATGGGCGTCTCGGACATCTTGTACGGAGCGCCCGGATACATATGAGTTCCGGTATCCTCCTGGTAAGCTTCCTCGAAGGCGCCTCGGCTGTTCAGGTGCGGGTCGTCGTAGGCGTCCTTCTGGTCGAAGACTGGGCCTGCCGCAACGCCCACCGCTTGCAACAGTTCCATCACCTCTCTGTTGTCCCATTGAGATGTCCACTCTGCGATGTAATTGTCCAGAGCATCGTGATTTCGGTATCGGCTGATGTGGTCTGTGAAGTCTTCACTCATCGCCCAGTCCGGATAGCCCAGAACCTCGATGAAGGCCCGCCACTCGGTGTCATCGGCAATCGTGATGACGACCCATCGGTCCTCGCCGAGGCATGGATAACACCCCTGGAGAGCGTCACGGTGGCGATTGCCGATAGTGGATGCGCTGCGACCGTTCATCGAGTAATCCATGAAGCTCCCGCCCAGAAACGGGATGACGTTCTCGGCCTGGGGAAGCTCGACAAGCTGGCCCTCGCCGGTGCGGTTGCGATGGTGGAGAGCGGCCAGCACAGCGAAGGCCCCCTGAGTGCCGCCGGCGGCATCCGCCATCAGCACCGATGTGTTGGTGGTGGGGTCCATGTCTCGATAGCCTCTCTGCAAGCCGTGGCCCACGACGCTCTCCATGTGCAGCCCAAAACCTCGAAAATCTTTGTACCGCCCTGTGCTGCCGTAGGCGGGCATCCTTAGCATGATGATCTCAGGATTCTGCTCTTTGAGCATATCGTAGGATATGCCTAGCTTGTCCATTGTTGCAGGGGGGTTGTTCTCCACAAACACATCGCTGATCTTCGCCAGGCTCTTGAAGATGTCGAGGCCTTCGGGCTTGAGAAGGTCAACGGTCATGCTTCGCTTGTTGCGGGCGTGAGCGTTGAACGCCGGAACCTGGTTCCACGGTCGAGCGCCGGGGACGCGGCCCGGAAGTCCGCCGCCCGTGAGGCCGATACTTCTGATGAGTTCCTCGGAAGGGCGAGGCACGATGCCACGAGTGGGCGGCGGCGGGAATTTGGCGATAGACTCGATGCGGATCACCTCAGCCCCCAGGTCTGCCAGGAACGAGGTGCAGTACGGCCCGGCCCATACCACCGTAATGTCCAGGATTCGAATGCCATCCAGTGGGAGTTTTTGCATGTTATATGACACCCTGCTGTCGTAGGGACACAATTTCGTCGTCAGTGTGTCCGAGGTCGATCAACACCTCGCGATTATGCTGCCCCAACATGGGTGCGGGGTGTCGGATGGCCCACGGGGATTTCTCCATGATAAACGGCCTCCCCGGATACCGGAGTGTTCCCGCTTGTGGATGCTCGATCTCGGCGAACGCGCCGCGGTCTATGAAATTGGAGTCGTTCTGAAGGTCCTCGATCGTGTTCAGAGGGCCACTGAGGACTCTCGCATCCTGGGCGGCCATCCATATTTCCTGTTTGTTGCGGGAGAGAATCCAAGGATAGAAAAACTCTTCAAACTCCGCCTTGAGGTCGTCGTCCTGCTGGGCACCCGGTTGATACCACTTTGGGTCTTTCAAAAACTCCGGCTCGCCTAGCATTTTCACAATTCTTGGGAAGTAAACCCGCCCGCCCGTGAGCTCCACGTAGCCGTCCTTGCACGGATAGAATCCGCCGGGATAGCCACCAGCGCTATTAAGAGACTGACGTTGGCTGACCTCGCCTGTGTACTGATAGGCTATGAGCAATGGCATCCTACGGTCGATTGAGCCGACCTGAGTCTCCATGATGGACACGTCAACCTGCTGGCCGATATTCTGGAGTCGGGCTGCGAACAAGGCTCCCATTGTGGCAACGGCAGCGGTCGCTCCCGCCTGGAACTGGATAACGTCGCCGCCCATCTTGAGAGGCTCACGCTCGGCGACTCCGGTGGTGAACATCTCGCCTCCCATGCCGTAGAAGGCAATCTCCGAGCCTTTGAAGTCGCGATACGGCCCCGACTGCCCGAAGTTGGAGATCGACGTCATCACAATCTCTGAGTTCATGCTTCGTAGGGACTCGTAGTCGAGTCCCAGGCGGGCCATAACTCCAGGCCGGAAGCTCTCGACCACCACGTCAACCTCTCTGACAAGCTGTCGCACAATCTTCTGGCCTTCGGCGGATTTCAGGTTGAGGGTGATACCCCGCTTGTTGGTGTTGAGGTGCAGGAACAGGCCGCTTTTTTCATGATGAGGGTTGTCGCCTGGGAACGGGCCTGACCTTCGGGCCATATCGCCGCCATCGGGACGCTCGACTTTCAGGACTTCCGCGCCGTAGTCGGCCATCAGTTTGGTGCAGTATGGCCCGGAGATGTAGTGGGTGAAGTCCAGGACTCGGATGTCCGATAGGGCCTGTGGCGGAATATGATTCTCTGCCATGACTACACCTGATTCCGGAACAGGTAGATGGCCCATCCGAACAGTTCGCGACCCCATCTCAAGAATATCTCTTGCGCCTTTGCGTTTCGCGCCTGTATTTCAGGAAGGTCCGGGTCGTCGGGGTTGTTTCGGGCGAATTCATCCACCGCGTACCACTTGAGGGTTTCGTAGCGGTCCCAGTCGTCCAAGTTGCTCACCATGGTGTACAGAGGGGTAAGCCCCTCCTCCACACCAATCTGGACGTTGCCATAATGAGTGCTGAAGTCATCGCGGCTGAAATCCTCGGTGGCCAGGTATTCTTCCGATGGCTCCTCAGTGAAAAACGGTTCGCCCACCATCACTATACCGCCGGGTCTGGTCATACCTTTCATCGCTCTGAGGGTCCCCCGATGACCGTCGTAAATCCAAGATGCGCCGATGCACATCGACAGGTCGAATTTTTTGGTATTTTCCCGGTGATACTCAGCGCCGTTCACGTTGACGAACTCCAGATTGGATCCGGGAACGCGTTGGCGTTTCAACTCCTTGGCGTCCTTGATGAAGTAGGGAGACAGGTCAACGCCCACGCCTCGGATGTCATAAGCTTCGGCCAGCCTCACCAACATCTCCGCCTTGCCGCAGGCGATGTCCAGGACGGGGCTGCCAGGCTCCAACCTCATCAGTCCGATAAGCTCCTCCAGCTTGGCAACGCTCGTCGGGTTGCAGACCACGTGAAAGCGATGGGTGATGTCGAAATACTTCCAGCGGTCCATTCCCCATTCGGTCATGCTTTAATGCCTTTCCTGAAAATCTGACTGCCAATTTTATTTCCGCAGACATTATAATCCCCAGGTGAACTCAAACCAACAGGAAGCCGATTGCTGTTATTGGAGATTGAGGATGTCTGATAAAAAGAAAGTGTTGATAACCGGAGCGGCGGGACTGGTGGGCGGCGTTCTGAGGGATGGACTCAAGGACGATTACGAACTCAGCGGCGTGGACCGTGTGGCTATCGAAGGCTTCAACAGCCTGGTAGCCGACACCACCGACCTGGACGCGGTTCTGCATGCCTACGAAGGCATCGACACCGTGATCGACCTAGCCAGCGTTCCCAGCGACAAGACCCGGTGGGAGGTCGTGCATCAGAACAACCTGACATCGACTCACAATGCTATGGAGGCGTCCAGGCGGGCAGGCGTCAAGCGGCTGATCTTTGCAAGCTCCAACCACGCCACCGGCAACTATGAGGACGACTATCCATACTCGGCCATCGTCGCGGGCCGGTACGGAGGTATTGACCCGGACAACATCCCCTACGTCACCACATCCATGCCTATCCGTCCCGACGGCTCATACGGTATCGGCAAGGTCTTCGGAGAGGCGACGGGACGGCACTTTTCAGACCGTCACGGCCTGTCGGTCATCTGCCTGCGAATCGGAACTCTGAACCGCGAGAGTCGTCCGTTGTCTGTGCGTCACTTCGCCACACTCCTGACTCATCGTGATCTGGTGCATCTGGTCGACCGCAGCATCCAAGCTCCGCCGGAGATAAAGTTCGGGATATTCTACGGAGTCTCCAACAACAAGTGGCGCATCTGGGACATCTCGAATTCGCGGGATGCCATCGGCTACAACCCGCAGGACAATTCGGAGGAGTGGCGCGAGAGATAGATCAACGGATGTGTAGAGATCTTTGATCAATCAGTGGTCATGCTATTTGAAGTTGATACGAATTGTCGGTTTTGTATCAACTTCTTCTGCGGGTTGATACTGCGGTATCAACTGTCCCACGCAGGCAATCTGGTCAGTCATCGAAAATACGAGCGATGTAAAAACCGGAGAAATGACGATCAGACAGTTTGCGTATGCTCAAAAAGTTGAGTTGTGTCGGTTGATACCAGAATACTTTGCGCTCAATCCCCTCACCCGTACAGAAACTCCGGGGCGTTCAGGTTTATGGCGGGGATGTCGTCCTTTTCGCGCCAGTAGTCCTGGGTGTGCTGCCACTCCGGTTTGTCGCCCCGCTTCGGTAGGAGAGACATGGCGCGCATAAGATAGCCAGGGTTGAAGTTTTCTGGATCGATCCAGGGCAAAAGCTCCATGTCCTCGTCTTCCGGTCGCAGTGTGACACTGACCCGCTTCGAGCCGGATTCTTCCATGTGCGCCAGCAGGCGGCATACGAAATCCGCCAGGAGGTCGGCGCGCAGCGTCCAACTGGCGCGGAAGTATCCGAACACCCAGAGCAGGTTCGGCACGCCGGTGAACATCATGCCTCGGTAGTTGACGGTTTCGGAGAAGTCGAGAGGCTTGCCGTCGATCGCAAAGTCGATGTCTCCCAACACGCTCATGTTGAAACCGGTGGCGGTTACGATGATATCGGCTTGAAGTTCCTCGCCGGACTTCAGCAGGATGCCATGTTCTGTGAACCTGTCGATGTCGTCGGTGACGACAGAGGCTTTGCCAGCAGCGATACCGTGGAAGAGGTCGCCGTCCGGGACGAAGGCTATGCGCTGGCGCCAGGGGCGATAGCTGGGCGTGAAATGGCTCTCCATGTCGTACTTTGGGCCGAGAATGGAGCGAACGCCGTCGAGCAGTTCCTGCTTCACCTTCTCCGGTTCTTCGAACGAGCGCCGCGTGAATTTGGCCTGGTCGTGCAATATCTTTCGCCGCACAATCTCGTGAATCCACTCTTCGTCTACATCCAGTTCACGCAATGTCTCGGCGAGTTCGATCTTGTTGCGGCCGGGTATGAAATAGGTCGGCGAGCGTTGCAGGATGGTGACGTGCTCGCAATCAGCAGCGATCGCAGGCACGAGAGTTGCTGTCGTCGCGCCTGATCCGATCACCACGACGTTCTTGCCGGCGTATTCCAGGTCCTCCGGCCACGTCTGTGGATGAACAATATCGCCCTGATACGCTTCCATCCCCGGCCATTCCGGCGTGTAGCCTTCCGAGTGGCGATAGTAACCCTGGCACATCCAGAGGAAGTTTGCAGTGAAGAACCTCTGTTCGCCCGTGTCCGTGCGTGTGGCTGTGATCGTCCAGCGATTATCTACGCTCGACCATTGCGCTGAGGTGATCCTGTGGTTGTATCGGATGTGGCGGTCGAGGTCGTTTTCCTCAATCACGTCACCCATGTACTTTAGGATTTCCTCCGCGGATGCGATTGGAGGCCCTGTCCACGGCTTGAAGCGATAGCCGAATGTGTGGAGGTCGCTGTCGGACCGGATGCCGGGATAGCGGTGCATCCACCACGTCCCGCCGAAGCTGTCGAGTCCATCCAACACGACGAAGCTGGTTCCTGGGCGCTGCTTCGTCAGATGGTAGGCGCCGCCAACGCCGGATATGCCGGCCCCGACGATTAGAACGTCGAACTCCTCGGTTATTGTGGGTTCTACCTCGGTGGTTGTTTCGGATGTTGTCATAGGTAGGCGCTAATCCAGTTCACTTATTCGATTGCTCAATAGTGGTCTGCTTAGATCATTGAGGCCATACTACGCTCTGACTCTGGATGCCGCAATCTAGATTCTATGAGGTCACAGTGATGACGTAATCCTCGCCGTACGGAATCAAAACGAAGGGTATGGTCGTCCGTTTACATTTCGGTCATGTCGGGCAGAGTTGTGATAATGCTGAGGATGCGGTCCAGACCGTCGTTGGTCTTCTGGGCCTGCTTGCATAGCTCCTCAAGCTGGGACTCTTTGCTGACTCCGTGCTCGAAATGGATGTATTCAGATGAACGGAGTTACAATCGACGAGCGCTCAGTCAATCGACGCAGTCAGCACGGTTGAAGCCGCACTTACACGATGTGAGATGAACTTCGCTCCTTAACTTCGAATTCACCCACCATCCGGGCCGAAGAGGTCGGCTATATCCTGCTCCACCTGGGCTTTTAGTTCGGCCTCATCTCGGAAGCCGAACTCGCGATAGGAGTCTGCCGAGCCGTAGTCCCGTGTACTGATGACCACAGGCATGGGGACCGAGTGGCCGAAGACCAGCGCCTGTTGTTTGGACTCCAGGCGTGCCAGCACCGAGCGGAGCTTGCGGCTTCCCGACACACCGGTAAGCACGGCGTCGATGTCGCGCTCGTTGTCAAGCAGGCAGGTGAACTTGGTTCCGATCTGGCTCATCACCTCGTCGTCTATGCCGCTGGGTCGTTGGTCCACCACCAGCAGCGTGACGTTGTACTTCCGCATCTCGCGGGCGATGGTGCCGAAGATGGTCTGGTCGGCGATAGCAGGACTCAGGAACTTGTGGGCCTCCTCGACGGTGATGACCAGAGGGCGCGGACGCTCGGTCTGGTCGCCCATCGCCTGCTCGGTCAGCCGCTGGTAGCGGTCATAGATTCGGCGGGTCAGCAGGTTGGCGACCAGGATGTAGGCTGTCAGGTCGCTCCCGTAGCGTCCGAACTCCAACACAACGTGCATGCCGCGCTCGATGTAGTTCAGAATCTGGTTCACCGAATCGTGGCCGCTGTCCTTATCCATGAAATGGTACCGATCCAGCCTCGCTAGCCGACTGTGCAGGGTTGAAAGGGCGCGTTCGTTGACGTTAAGTTCCTGGGCCAACTCTCCCACATCCGAGCCGGTTGGCAGGTCCAGGAAACTTTTCAGCCACTTGCGCCGACCGAATTTGCGTTGGAGAGCGTGGGCCGCATCCGCTGCCACCTCGGACAGGTTGAGGGTGTCCCTGAGCATCTGAACGTCCTCGGGTTCGATCTCCTCATAGCCGATTCGCACTATGTAGTCGGGGCTGAGTCCGCGACGCCGCGAGCTTTCCTCGTCTAGCGAGAACACGGCGACCTTGGAGGGGAACAACTGTTTGAGGCCTTTGACCTCGCGGTTGTCCGACTCGCTGGTGCCTTTCCATCCGTACTCGCCGTGCATGTCGAACACGAGATTGCTGGCGGTCCCGTTCTGGAGGATCCCCAGCAACAGCAGGCGAGTCAGGAACGTCTTGCCTGTGCCGGACTTTCCGAACACCCCGTTGCTGCGCTTGACCAATTCCTCGATGTTCAGGCACAGGCGCGTCTCCATATCCAGAGGGTTGCCGATATAGAAATGGTTCTCGTCCTCCTCTCCAAAGACGATACGGATGTCGTCGTCGGTGGCCGTGCCCACGGCGGAGAAGTGAGGAGGGACGGTCTTGGCAGGCTGTGGGCCGTCGATGCCCGCGATGTTGTCGCCGCCGCCGATGGTCAGCATCGGCTCGACAGTGATGGTCCCATACGCGGCGGTGCCGGAGATAACTTTGGCGATGAAGGGGTTGGACACGTCGGGAGGCGAGGTCACCATTGTTTGATCCATCGCCTTGAGTGCAACTTCAGTCACCACGCCGAAGAATCGCATCCGCTGGCCCTGGATGCTCACGAAGGTGCCGACCTTGATGTCCTCAATGGAGGTCGAGGAGTCCAGCCGCACTTCCATGCCCTCGGTCAGAGAGCCGGAGACGACCATGCCCAGGTTCTGGGAAGAAGTCTGGCCGACCAGAGATTCGGGCTGCATGCTGCCGTTCTGAGTCATGGAGAGAGCCTCCGGAGAATGTTGTTCAGTCGTTGTAACTGGTCTCCCAGGAGCGGCGTTAGCTGCCGCCCCGCCTGTATCAAGAACGATTCGGGGTCTGGATAAGACTCGCTGGCCCGTCGGAGAAACGACGCCAGAACGTCGTCGGTGGCCGCTGTGGGAGCCGATAGCAGGATGGGCACGAACTCCAGCGAACCGGCGAACTCTCTCAACTCATCTCCGTGACACGGATGCACAAATGAGTGGATTCGCGGAGGCAAAGGAGCCAGCCAACGACGCAGGGTCTCGTCGTCTCGATGCCCGACAGTCTGCGCTCGGAATTCGGTGCTCAGCAGTCGGTTAAGCTGGGGATTCTCTTCGTAGATGGCCGCTTCGGAATCCTCGTCGCGCCCGCGCGCTATGGGCCGACGGGTCGAGTCCAGACTGCGAGTTGCGACCTCGAACACTATACCGTACACCACGCCAGTCTCGGACCCGCCGCCGCAGCGCACAAGCGTCCCCAACGGTGGAGCGCCGTAAAGGTCATAACTCTGAGATGTGAACTCGGTGGTCGAGGCCTCGATGACCTCGCCGAGCCGGTGGTTCTTGTCTGTCATAGGTATCAGGAATTGTCCATTCTGAGTCCGCAGACGAAGAATCTAGTCGTAAGCAATACAACAGTTGTCTCACAGTCGACCAGATGCTTTACTCCGTTCAGCATGACAGGTTTTGGTCAATTGTTAAACGGGTGCGGGAACACGAAAATTCACGACCTCAGCCGTGCCATTGTGTAGGAGTCCACGTATAGGCCATCCCGAAAGGCGTGGTTGCGATGCGTGCCTTCGATCTCGAATCGGAACTTTTCGTACAACGAAATGCCCGGCTCGTTGTCAGCATAGACCTGAAGCTTGATGCGCTGGATGTTCAGCCAGTTCTCTGCGAGGTCGATCATTGCATCCATGAGTAAAGCTCCGGCCCTGTCCTTGGAAATCGTCGTGAATGCCCATCCCGAACCCGGCAGAGTGCGCCATGCGACCGACGCCGCAGTGGAGGTTGATCGACCCGACGACACGGCCATCCACTTCGGCCACCAGAACGTGGTCCCGAGGACTGCGATTCTCTGTCCGCTCCTTCCAGAAGTCCAGCGGGGCATAGGGCAGGCCCAGGGTGTTCTTCATCACGCCCGGGCAAGTGGATACTTGATGAAGGTTCTGGTAGTCACCATTCCTGACCGCTCGAACAACGATGTTCATTACGCTCAATCTATCTCTTTATTTAACCGCTTCTTGTTCTGCTCACCCTATGTCTGCCACTTTAGGGGCATGAAGGTAGTTTAGCTGACTGTTCAGTTTTTTGGGTCAACCTCAGTATTTCGATTGCGAATCGCAACGATATGTGCGCCGAGTTTGACGAAATAGAATGCGCCTCTGGCGACAACCATATAACTATGAAGATCGCGCTGACGATGGCAATAGGGGTTAGTTTTCGCATTTGTGGGAATCGAACAGACGGCAACAGTTCTGGCAGATGATTGACTATGGGAGCGGTATCACCCAAATTCCAACAACTGCCAACGCCCACACCGGCGGCGCAAATACGCCCCTGCAATAATGAGGTCATAATGGCGGAACGACTGCCATGTCGCCGACCCCGTTGGACTTAGTTATGTTCGCCCTGCCCTATCAGGTCTACGCCAATGGAATCGGATTGGCAGCAACCGCGACCTAGTGGACTCGTCGCGGTATGGGTATTGACGGGTCGAGGTTCTGATTTCGTTGGTTACGAAAACTAAAGCCAACGCAGGCGTTTTGAGCGGTTCTTCTCAGAGGTGAATACAGCCATGCGGTTGTCCTGGAGGGATTCCTCTACCAGATCGACGAAATACCGGCGATCCGAGGTTGTGACCACGGCCTGTTCGTGGGCCTCCATTAAGGAGACAGGATAGCCTGGCCCTCGGCGGCACTGGTCCAGAACCAAGGCGTGAGTGAGGCTGAGCATCGCCTCATCCTGGGCGATCCACGAGGGTATCTCGACCCGCCCGATTTCCTCTCCTGAGTTGATGTAGAAGAAGCTGATTCCGTGGCTGTCGTAGTAGTTGACGACCAGCGAGCTTGTGGAATCGAACACGGCGGACCGTTGGCCTTTATCCAGCAGTCTCGAGAATACTTCGCGGTCCAGGATGCCCTCGGCGGCATCGTCGCAGGGGCGACTGCCTGCCGACAACTGACCGCAGTGGACAGCGCAGTCGGAAATTTCGTATGGGCAGGCGCTCACTCGCACCGCGCCCATGAACTCAGCGTAACCCGGCAAGCTGACGTAGGCCGCCACAGCCAAAGGGCGCTTCTCTGCCAGGCTCCGAAGATCGTCGAGTGCGGCCACGAAGCCTTCCTCCATAAGCTCTTCGATCACGAAATCCTGATATCCTCGGTCGATAAACATAACCAGCGCGCCGTCCATCAGGGCCAGAGTCGGCAGGTCGGGAGGCAGTTTTCGGACCGCATCAACCAGCCCGCGAATCTCCTCAACCGCGCGTTTCGCGCCCAACACTCCGCCCTGGATGTACTGCTGGCGGTGCTTGGCGTTCTGGTCTTGGATGACCAGTTCGTCGTCGTGAGCGTACAGGTGCGGCTCGCTGGTCAACACGGCGTCGGGTTGGGAGCCGTAGGTCAGGACGCAGGTTCCAATGTTGATGAGAAAGCACCGCGCCGGGATGTGCCGATCCACGTCGATATGGGAGCCGTCCACGGCCACGACGCAAAAGTCATCGGGCAGCTCCGGAGAAGAGTGTCGAGCGGATGGAGGTTCGCTGACAATTGGAACGGAAGGCCATGCCAGGGTCTGGGCGGATCGGGCGCGCTGATCTTCGTAGGCTTCGGTGTCGAAGCCGTTCACAACCTCCAGCGCATGATCTAACCTCTGGAGCTTGCCGGACTGCTGGGCGCGAAGGTAGTCGGTCATGCGCTCTATCTGGAGGGCCGTCTTTCCCAGGTCAAGGGCCATGATTTGAACTCGATGTGCGGAACACTACTCGATCTCCAACTGGTCGCCGTAGAAAGATATGCTCCGTTTTCCGAACCTTAGAGTCGCCCTGGAGAAGTGTCGAAGCTCGACTCGAAGCTCGTCAAGCCTGCGGTCGGTCTCAGTTTCGATACTGCTGGGGCCTGAGCGTCGGGCCACCGGTCCCCACAATCCAGGCTGAGGGAGCAGTTTGAGCAGGTTTCCGAACTGAACCATGAAGGGGTCGAATGCCTGGGCGGAAAGCTCCACCATCGGCTTGGAGTTGGTGGGGTCAGCGAAGAAAATCTGCAATTGCAAATCAGGGCCGTCAACCTCTGTTGAGAGCAACAGCACAGGCTGTGGTTGATTCTCGAACAGATCGTGAGCATCGTCCACGCCTCTGGCGATGTCTCGGACTGCCGCTTGAAGCACTCTCAGCATCGACGACACATAGGACACTTGCAGATTATGGGAGTCCAGCGTTATATGGAGCTTGCCTGTCTCAACCAGTGAAGTTTTTGAATCGCTCATGATGACAGAATCGACGCCTTTACGTATGAGAATAGCCAAGTTGTCATGCCTGCGACCAGATCCTTCGCCTCCGCTCAGGATGGACAATTCCTGATACTCGACCACCTGACACCTAAAACCTACCTCAGCACTCTGGCGTCGCCTACTCTACGGGTTATGCGCTGGTGATCCATATGATCCATAAGCGCCAGCGCGTATTTTCGGCTTGTGCCGAGGAGGTCTCGAACATCGGCCACCGTGATCTCCCCTTCATCCCTTATGTGCGAGGATATTTTATCAACCATCTGCCGATATGCCGTAGCTGAAAACACCACTGTTTCGCTGACTTTTACCACACGGCCCTGCTCATCCAGCAGGCTGAGAACCTCTGGGTCAATGGGCGAGTCGGTTGGCGGGGAGAAGGGATCAGAGTCCAGCAGTTTCAGGTATCCCGTGACCGAGCCTTCCTGAGTGTCTGAGAGGGATGGCTTGTGGTCAGGCAGGCGCACCAGAGCGCCAGCCTCGACCGTCACGCCGCCTTCGTTTAGCAACGGGAGTGCGTCGTTGAAGTCCTGGGGAGTCAGGTTGATTCGCGACCGAAGCTCCTCTTTGGGAGAACCCGGACGCAGCGGGAACTGTTCGTGATAGCTGGCCAGAGCGTTCCGCACTCTCATGCCCAGAGCGGTCCAGCCTCCGCTGGTGTAGAACCGTGTGCCATTGCGTATGGCCCCGTTCCCGAGAGTCACCACCAGACCCTCGGAGCCCATGCCCGATAGCTCGTCTTTCGCCATATCGGGGTTGAGATTGGCGCGGTTGACTATATCGACGAAACCGCTAGGCTCCGACATTTCGATGGTCTTGAGCAGAATTTCGCGGTCTGAGCCCTTCTCCATTATCTCTAAGCGTTCGATGGTGGGAAGGTGGTTGCGACGAGGGCGTCGGGCGTGGGTGTCCACGATGTTGCCGCCGCCCAAGGTGGTCAGGTTGGACCTGATTACAAAATAGTCGCTCTTGGCGATGGCTAATGGAGTCTCCAGCTTCAACTGCGCCCAGGTTGTCTGGCCTGGCTCTGCCCGGTCGCCCTCCAGCAATCGCAGGCGGGCTATGGCCTCGCTGGAGCCGGTGTGTACGGTCACGAACATATTGTGGCGCAGCGATTGGGGCGCGTCGGGTATGACCCGCAGGTGAACATCGAAGGCTGTGGTGGGCTTGAGCCATCCGGGGATGGTCAGCACTTCGCCTCTGTGAATCTCCTCGTGAGGGACGCCGATGAGGTTAGCAGCCACACGAGTTCCCGGCTCGGCCAGTTCTTCTTTTTGTCGGTGAGTCTGAAGCCCTCGGATGCGGGTGGTGCGGCCCGACACGGCCAACTCCACCTCTTGGCCGACTTCCAGAGAGCCGTCAACCAGCGTTCCGGTGACCACGGTTCCAAAGCCTGTGATAGTGAATGAGCGGTCTATTGGCAATCGCGGACGGGCGACGTCCTTCTTGGGCGTCGTCTCAGTCAGCATGCCCTCAATCGCGGCTATAAGCTCCGGCAGGCCGTCCCCGGTCATGGCAGACACGGGGATGATCTGAGAGCCTTCCAGCTTTGTGCTTTCCAGAACCTCCTCGACGTCTGCTGTCACAAGCTCCAGCCAGTCCTTCTCAACGAGGTCTGTCTTGGTGAGGGCGACAAGGCCGCGCGGTATCTGAAGCAGGTCCAGGATGGCCAGATGCTCGCGGGTCTGGGGCATCACCGACTCGTCGGCGGCCACAACCAGCAGGGCGAGGTCGATGCCTCCGACTCCGGCCAGCATGTTGTTTACGAAACGCTCGTGCCCCGGAACATCAACGATAGAGACCTCGTTCCCGCCGGGAAGTCGGAGCCATGCGAATCCGAGGTCGATGGTCATGCCCCGGTCCTTCTCCTCTTGGAGCCTGTCCGGGTCTATGCCAGTTAGCGCCTGCACCAGGGTAGATTTCCCGTGGTCAACATGTCCCGCCGTGCCAACAACGAACATACAATTCCGCCTTCCAGATTCGTATGAATCTTAGGTTATCAGGTTTTAAGGTTTCAGGTGTCAGGAGGTCAGGAACCACGAGCCCTGGCGCCTGATAACCTGACACCTGATAACATTAGAAAACTCGGAGTGACCCCTCATGAACGCGTCGCCTGAATCCATTAGCCCCAGCGTTGAGCGAAGAGAGGTGATCCTCAACAGGATCGAACACATCACAGAACTGCCTTTGTTGCTCCTGTCATTCGCCATCATCCCGCTGCTGGTGTGCCCCAGATTTTGGGAATTATCTGATGCAAGGGAGAAGTTGTTTTTTACACTGGAGATATTCATCTGTGCGATATTTGCCGCTGACTTGATACTCAAGGTTATCGTGGCGCCGCATCGCCTTCAGTACATTCGCAGGCACTGGCTAGAGGCAATAGTGGTTTTAGTCCCGTGGTTCCGGCCTCTGCGGATCATCCGAGTGTTCCTGTTTGGATTCAGGGGAGTCATGGGCGTTCGCAGGATGATGCACGTGGACATTCTCCTGGTATATGCGATGGGTCTGGTCATCATCGCGGCCACAATTGTGACTTCCGTGGAGACCACCGCCAGCTCTCAGATAGCTTCGTTCGAGGACGCGCTCTGGTGGGCGATAGTGACAGTAACAACTGTGGGATACGGTGACATTACGCCGGTCACAGCCACAGGACGCGCAATCGCGATCGCGCTGATGCTGGTTGGAATCGGCCTTTTTGGCGAGCTGACGGCAAACCTGGCTTCTCTGTTGCAAAAGTCCGACCAGACCCACGGTGACGCGATCCTCGAACTCGCAACCGAGGTCAGGATACTGAGAGATGAGATAAGCTTGCTGCGCCAGGAGAAGGCAGGCAGCTAAACGGAGAGGTTGTCCCATATCGCTTCACTGGGTTATCCTGATGGTCGAATGTTTGAGACCAGTGGTAAAAGGATAATGTACAAATGCCAGACAATGTGAAATGGGACGTATACGAGGGCTCTGTGGTCATTCCCAGCGAGACAGATCAACGCAGTGTGACTGCGCTGATTGATAGAGAAGGGAAGGCCGTGACCCTGCGGTTTAGTGAACCAGTGGCAGGCTCCGATCAATGGGTCGGGAGCAAGGTAAGGGTCGTCGAGCGATTGAGGTACGACGAGATACAGTTTGCCACCACCGACCTGCCTCAAGACACTGTCGAGCTTACGTGGAAATTCAACGCAGGCAAGGAAGAAGACACCATCGCAGGAGTCGTCATCGCCAGGCCCAATGATCTGCGTATATCCGGGGAGAAGGGTTTTATCCTAAAAAGGACGAAACTTTCAACAGAGTAAATTGGCCGCTTGCGCGTTCGTGCAGTAGCCTGATCGAAGTGTGGCACGGGGGGTTTGGTGGACCCAAGAATGAGCTGCTGACTCAGCAATGCACATATCCGAACATCTAAAAGACAAAGCAGAACAGACTCATCCAGCAGGCGTTCGCAACGCAAACGATCTCTGGACAATGTCCAACGCTCTGGATCAGACTCGGCTAGCTGTCGTCATCTCGGATACTTCAAGTGTAATTCAGTAAGTGAATCAAGGTTTCACGCGCATGATGGGCTACATGTCTGATGAGGTCATTGGCCGAAACATCGCCGATTTCAACAGACACTCCTCTGAGGACGGCCGAGAACTTCGCATCCAGAGCAGAGCAGGCAGGACTGGAGTTCTCGCTGAACATCCCGCCTCGACCCTTGACCGTCCAGGCCAACGAGTCTCAATTGCGTCAGGCGCTAGGCAACCTTATCGACAACGCCATCAAATTCACCCTTCCGGGCGGCGAGGTGTCGGTGACACTCCGGTCAACGGATACAGAAGCCATCGTGATTGTGGACGACACCGGCGTCGGGATTCCCGACGAGGATATTTCCCATCTGTTCGAGCGGTTCCATCGAGGGCGAAACGCCTCTTCGTACACCGGGAACGGGTTTGGATTGGCTATCGTTCAGGCTATCGTGATAGCGCACCGGGGAGAAGTTGTTGCGGATAACACGGAGCAGGGTGCGCGGTTCACATTGACGTTGCGAATCATGGATAGCATGAACTGACACGAAAAGTTTAGGAATGTCTGGGGAGTGATGTCATTCCACGCCGTTCTGAGGTAGGTAGCGGTCGATGTTGATGGCGCGGGTGCCTCGAGTGTAGCGGACCTTGAGCATCTCTCCGATTTCCAGGATTTGGCAGGTGGCTTCGTCAACCTCGACCCTCGAGTCGGCGACGTGGATGTAGAATTTGCCGTCGTCGCAGGTCTCCTTGGCGTCCAGAATTCCCTGGGCTGTTCGATACGGAGGAAGGGCGTCCGTAAGAGACTCCACCACGGACTCCAGCCGTCCAGAGAATGCTTTCACCATCGACAATACCCCCATGTGGCCGCCATCTCCTTATTTGAGAGAGCGCTCGTTCATCAAATTCGGGACAGATCTAGTGTTTTGTCCCTCATAGAGATGATACCGCATGGCGAAGCGGCTAGCACGATGACATAAGCGCTCGCATTGCGCAAGTTTTGACTGGAGCCAACTTAGCCGACGAATCAGCAGGGAATTCTTGTCCAGATATTGTCCATTCTGAACCTACGCAAAGGATCTGGTCGGCATTGAACAGGGGTTGTCTCACACGACTAGATGCTTCGGCTTCGCTCAACGTGGCGGTAGATGGCGTCGAGTGTTCAATCCTGGATTTCTCAGGGCAGCCGAACCATGACTGGCTGCTCCGATGTCAATTGTGAACGTGACGCATATATTGAGCGTATTAATTTCCTCCATCCATATTACTCACTCACAAATCGAGGCATTGTATTCTGATGACGAAATCATGCCGGAATATCCGATCAGGTAATGGACAAAATATCCCTTTTGAGTTTGGAGTTGCTCTGAAGTGCGCGTTTTGGTCAATCAAGAGCAAAACAATATTGGCCGGAGAGGTTTATCCTCCTGATGCTGTCTGTGGCAATTGAAAGCCTCAGTAGGCAGGAATATAGTTTGCGCTGTCTCACGATGACGAGTTTATGGAACCTTTGATTGTTGTCTGGGAAATGTAAGAGAAATATGAATTGGGAGGAAGCATGGATCGCGAAACACATGACGACTCGACCCTTGCCTTTTTAACCAGGATCGATGAGAGGGATGCTGGGTCGCTTGAAAGGGAGTTCGCCGAACCCTGGATGAATATCGAAGGCAAGCTCACGTCACAGCCTCTGGATGAAGGCGAACCAATCTCTCTTTTCGACAGTCCGGGGCACCTGGCCCTCGGCGATGCCGCTACACTCACCCTCCCCAGCTGAGATGTTGCCGCTTGGGATTATACCCTCGGTACCGTGAACGAGCAGGGTACCACGACAAATCTGACCTATCCGTGGATACTGACGCTGGGCGCCGACTTCTTCGCGGGCTGTTCTCTCACGGAAGTAACCCAAACAATCTGCAACGGCACAAGCTCGAGCGACCAGCCCGACCGCTTCAAAAAGAAATACGCATCGTTGCTCTCGTCCTGCGACGGCACCGGGTCGAGCGCTCCGATCCACGACCTCTGCAAATACGTGATCGCACAATCGAGTATGATCCAAATGATGTGGCAGGCAAACAATAACGAATCTTGGAAGGCGTACTTCGTGCAGATAGGCGGCGAGACCATGGAGGACTACTTTAACAAACAGTATACCCCAGCCCCATTGGCTTTGGTCGCTACTTGATTATCTCTGCTTCCGACTTCGATCACTTCGCCTTTGGCGGCGATGCCGCTACAGCGTACACGGTCGCGCACGGCACTGCGGTCAATCAGGCCATCGTCGCTTCAAGCAGAGGGAATATCGCCGACCTGAACGCTGCGTGCGCTATGAACGCGTTTGCCGATCACTACCTCTCGGACATGTTCTCCACAGGTCACCTGCGAGCGCCAAGACAGGCTCTGCACTACAATTACGCCTTATACACAGGAGACTTCCTAACCAAATACATGCACGATGAAGACTCCGCGCTCTGGCTCAACGTCGCAAATCAGCAAGGCAACTGGTGGAAGGCCCTTGGCGACAAGCGGTACTTCGATACCGACAACGTCACGAACAAATACAGTATCAATGCCGCGCTCCAAGTTTCGATTGGAGAGGTCTGGAATGCGTACAGCACAGGACATACCCAGCCCAATGCCGCGCTTACCTACGCGCCCGACCCCGCTACGGTAGCCCAACAGGGTAACTTCCCACCGCTTTTCCAACTGACCGGAGGCAACGTCGTGCAGGTGCGCAGCCCTCTTATGAATCCGTTCACAACGGCACCGGAATATACGTCCGTCACCGATTCGTCGCAAGCCAGGGATATCCTCGGTCAGCTCAAAGATGCCGACTACAACCCGTTCACCTTCCTTTCCTAACCTCTGGAACCGGAAGACCGGGCGGTAACTCTAGCTGGCCGGGACATGCCTCGTCACTCTCCGCTCAGAGCGTATCGGGCTGCCTCTCCGCCGGCTATCTTCCCGAACACCGCGCCGGCCATCAGGCCGGAGCCGCCGGGGTAGTTGTGGTAGAACAGCCCGCCAGTTAGCTCTCCTGCCGCGTATAGCCCCGGAATCGCGTAGTCCTCGGTGTCCAGAACATGGGTGGTGTCGTTGATCTTGAGGCCGCCGAAGGTGAATGTTATGCCGCAGGTGACTGCGTAACCCAAGTACGGAGGCTCGTCGATAGGCAAAGCCCAGTTGGACTTGGGCGGCTCGATGCCCTCGGTGTGCTTTCCGTCCAGCACTGTGGGGTTGAATTCGCCTTCCTGCACGGCGCCGTTGAACTCGGCAATCGTTTTTACCAGTTGGTCTTTGTCGATGTCCAGACCTTCGGCCAATCCCTCGATGGTGTTCGATTCGGCCATCGACACCTGGGCGACGCTGTATTCGTCTCTCAGCAGGTGCTTGGTCTTCTGGTCGAATATCTGGAAGGCGGCCCGCTGGGGTTGGAACAGGATTTCCCTGCCATATTTGGCGTAGGTGTAATTTCGGAAGTCGGCCCCCTCATCGACGAACCGGTTGCCCTCGACGTTCACGATCAGTCCGAAGGGGTAGGAATGCTTCTGGAACAGGTCTGCGACGTTTCGGTCTCCGGTGGGCGGGGCGTTGAGGTCCCAGGCGACGGCGTGACAGCCGCTCCAGTGGCCGAAGGACTGCGCTCCGATGTCCAGGGCCATTCGGATGCCGTCGCCGGTGTTGAACTGAGTGCCGCGAACCTTTGCCAGTTCCCAACCCGGCCCCAGGTAGCGGGTTCGCATCTCAGGGTTGGCCTCAAATCCTCCGCAGGCCAAGATCACCGAGTCGCTATCCAGATCTTGAAAACCGTTGGAACCTTTTACGGTCAGTCCGACGATCTTTCCCTGGTTGTCGGTGCGTAGGGCTGTCGCCTTGGTCTCGTATCGGACGTCCACACCCCTTTTCTCCACAATCTCGAATAGGCTGTCTGAAAGGCCTTTGCCCGCGCCCACTGCCTCCACAATGAGACCACCCCAGAATCGCAGAATCCCCTCGTGGCGGAACGCTTGGCGCCCGTACGCCAGAATCCAGGGAACGCCCTCGTCCTTCATCCATTTCATCGTAGGGTAGGATTGTCCCACCAGCGTCTGGATGAGTTGAGGGTCGGACAGACCTTCGGTCACGCGCATGATGTCGGAGTAGAAGGCCGCCTGATTGTAGCTCCCCACGTCTATGCCTGCCTGCTCCTCTTCGGACATCTCATCCAGAACGCCCAGAATATCCTCCAGGCCCTCGTAGGCGAACCTGAACAGGCCGCCCGTGAAGTAGGAGTTTCCGCCCCGCAGATATTCAGGGGCCTTCTCCACCATTAATGTCTTAGCGCCCTCATTTGCTGAGGCCAAGGCTGCCGTGAGCGCGGCATTGCCGCCACCCACGACGATCACGTCATTCTGCTTTTCGCCAGTCATAGAATTCCCTCCGGTTGCGGTCGCGATGTTGGTCAAGGCCCGCCGCATTTCGTTTCAAGCGTGTGAAACGTACATGATTGTGATGGGAGTGTAAAGATGGGGCGGTCGCAACTCACTGGAAAGACAGGAGAGCAAGGGGCGGTTCGATTATGCAGTAACCGGCGTTAGTGTCAGCGTTTCGTCAGGCGCAAGGTAGGACTCTTTCAGGTTCAGCAGAACATGGCGTGATTCAATGGGCCAACCATACAAAGAATGAGGCGCAATGATGAACATGTCGATAACGATGCGAATTCGGATGCTGGTTGCGGTCACGGCAGTTGGCACTGTTATTGGAACGGCGGTGTTTGTTCCAGGCTCATGGAATCTGGCGGAGGCCAACGGACCCAATACGATCAGTTGCGAGGCTAACGCATGGCCGCATAGCCTTAAATCTGGATTGCCTGCGCAGAATGATAAGCGAAATCATGTCGGTTGCGAAGATGCCATTTGGGAATACAATTCTGAGATTGGCGCGCATACCAAAGGTGGATACAGCTCTGTTTCTTGCGAAAGAGATTCTTGGTCCCTGCGTGAACTTTTTTCAAAATCCTGGATGCCCAGTGAGCCGTCAGGGTTTGACGTTTGCTTGGATGTTGCATTTAGGGAGGACCGACTAGGTGTGCTCTGTGCTGTGGACGCCGAGGGACACGATGCGGTCGGTTGCGAAAGAGATCACTGGTCCGCTCAGCAACCCGACAATGTATCACTCGACCCGACTTTGTTCACCAAGCATTCTGATTCCAGGCGCTGACGAACTGCACGCTCACCGCAGTCCATCCGGTCGCCTGCATCTATGCTGTGAAATATAGGCATGACGAAAACAGGGGACGAACGCGAACGTTCGTCCCCTGCACAGGGTTTCCTATCAGGTGTCGAGGCGTCTACACCAGGCTGTTGACCTCAGTGATGTGATCTTTGTCCAACGGCACGCCGCCGGCATCGTGTGACTTGATGATGGACTCGGCATCGGGGCCTTCGCTCAGGCAGTAGCCGCTGCCGTCGGCTCCCATGAAGATGTTCAAGGCCGTGGCTCCGAACGAGTTGGGAGCGCCGGACTCGATCATCTCTTTCATCTGGCCCACAGTCTCGGGCGGCATCTGGGGCATCTGCGGGTGATAGTCAATAAACTTTGGCATATCATTCTCCTTGCTCGGATATTTTGTAATTTGTCGATTTGTTAGCGATTCCTCTACCTCGTAAGTAGACTCAAATCGCTGGCTATTATTGTTCGCTCTTGACCATGCCTACGACGGCGCCTGCCGGGTCTGAAAACATCGCGAAGGTCACGATCCCTGGTATCTCGGTGGGAGGAACCAACGTTTTGCCGCCGAGTCCTTCCGCCTTGTCCAAATGGGCCTGAAGGTCGTCAACCTCCAGGTAGAAGCTGACATGGGTCTGGCCGTCCTCGGAGCCGCCAATCCCACCGTTGATTCCGCCGGCGTGGGTGTCGACCATACCGTAGTTCATGGGGTTGTTGGCGTCGATGTGCCAGTCAAATAGATCCGCGAAGAACTTTTGGCTCTTCTCTGGAGCGGACGATTGAATCTCGAAATGAACAATTGGGTTTGGCACGGTTCCTCCTTCGTTAGTGTTGAACTAGTGGTCAGACATATTTTTGTCAGGGCCAGGGTCTTGGCCCACTGCCGCGAGGGCCAGACGAGGCATGTAGTGGTCCCAACCTTCGGCGTCGACATCCTGCATTTCGGATGGCAGGTCGTAGTGACGCAGAGTCACCAGCGTGCCGTCGCCGTCGGGAGCGAGAGTGATCTCGACCCTGCTGGAGCCAGGGGCTATCGGAGCGCCATCGCCTTCCCAGCCGAAGGTGAACACCACGCGGGTGTGGGGAACGACCTCTAGGTACTCGCCAGCGGCAATATGATCGCCGTTGATGTCGACGTGGTACGTTCCTCTAGAACTTCAGCGAAAATGGGACACTTTTGGACCTGGACTCAATGTAGACTAATTGCAGGTAGAGCGAGCTCCTTCCCAGAGGACATTTCATGCCTCTGGGAAGGAACAACAGTGCATCAGAACACTCAAGACAAGAACGAGGCTACTGAAGAACGAAGCCAGGACACTCAACGATTTGTTCGGCAGGTTCGGTCAGCCACTCGCAGGAAATACACCGCAGAAGAGAAGATCCACATAGTCCTCGAAGGCTTCCGCCGCGAGGTCACAGTCAACGAGCTGTGTCGGCCTGAGGGGATCAAGCC
>ENA-ORDI01000589-ORDI01000589.1-marine-metagenome-genome-assembly--contig:-NODE-589-length-23974-cov-4.062267_pt1 | contig 23974 bp, 23 predicted proteins | sample MGYA00248628_ERZ508525 | MGnify/ENA primary metagenome ERZ508525 (study PRJEB26195, sample SAMN05422138) | marine metagenome | isolation source: East of Porto Seguro, South Atlantic Ocean | place... | reverse complement strand
TTTTTTAATGATACGGCGACCACCGAGATCTACACTCTTTCCCTACACGACGCTCTTCCGATCTTGATTCTCCGTTGGCTTATTCAAATCAGTCGTAACTGCTTTTAAGGGGCTGTAACTCGCCCTATCTCAGAATTCATTGGGCCACCCAATATACAATTGACTCTGTAGTATTTGAGGAAAGGAAACAAAATTATGACGAAATCAGAATCGCTCGGAAACTTTGTGGCGTTTATGGACTCGATCGATATTGGTCAGTTATTCGTTCCAGGCTCCAAGCGTGAAATGAGCACATTAGTCCCAGACTACTCGCAAGATGAAGACGGTGTCGACAGCGTGAAGGTGCTTATGGCAACGCCCAATTTAATTATGTTTGAGGCATTCAGGCCAGCAGGAGAGATAGATCGCATGCATATGCATAAAGATCATCACTCTGTTGCCTATCAGAAGGAGGGGAAAGTGCGGATGTCGATTGGGTCAGAGACATTTGTGGTCGAGGCAGGCGATACCTATCACCATCCCATGGGTGTAAAACATCAGCACGAGTCACTAGAAGACTCGGTACGAATTGAGATCAAGTTTTATCCCGATGGCAATGCTATTGAATCCTGGAATCGACTGGTAGGTGGGTCGTTAGCTAAATAGAAAATAACGCGCATCTGTCTCTCCATCTGTACCTTTGTCTTGCTGTCAGCCTAGGCGTTTTACTCAATCCTCTGCTCTCAAATGCGTATAGCGCATCGGTACGTCTTTGCCGTATTAATCCGTAGTAGTTTGAACTGACACGCCACTTCAATTTCAGCACACCTCAGAGTTTTCACTACGCTTTTCAGTAAAAAGCCCCGCCGGAAGCGGGGCTTTTTACGTTGGATTATCCTAATTGTATTACGGTAGTACGAACTCACCTGTCCATGAGAACTTGGTGTTATTACCATCTTTAGTGATAGGTCCACCGGGTATACATGCCCCACCGCCTGTCACACCAGCATATTTACCGGTTCCACCATGCATGGCCCAAGTGCAGTCACTAAAATCAGGAGTTGTTGCACCATTTGTTGCTACAAAAGTATCTCCGTCAATGTCAGTTACTGTACAAACTCCTCTATAAGCTAAAGGGGCCCCTTGTGCTGACAACAACAGAGTCGCGTTGCAATCAGCTACTTTCTCAGCAGGAAAGTTTGCTGCGGATGGATTCTCAATCCAAAACTCATGAGTCGTCTGCTTTATCAACGTGGAGCCATCCGCTAGCGGGGTCGCTGTTGAAGAGGTTACGGCACCATAGCCATGCCCAGTAGTTGGAACTACTGTTCCCGCTGATGCCAAGTTACCCATTGCAAAGACGGCTGCTAGAGTCAGGGTTGATGTTTTCAACAAATTCATAACTGCTCCTTATTTTCAGAGGTTGTACGATACTTGGATAGTGAGCTGGCCGTTAATCGACAAACTAACGAATCCATCCCCCACACTATTTAACATGATTTCCATTGATTCTCAATTTAGTTCGATCAGTGTTACCACAGTTTAGTTAGCAACGGACGCCTCATCTCACCCCAATCTCCCCACCAAATCCTCTGCTCTGGTTGCCTTTCTGTAACAGGAATAAGATAGCGGGATGAACCGCCTACTGCTTCTGGTCAAGAAACATCTACTGCGTCTGATTAAGATAGCGTTAGCGGTGGCTGCGCTGATTCTTATTTACCATCTCGTTGACTGGCATGACAGCTATTCAGTTATCGCGACTGACGGCGAGGTCCAGGAAAAGGTGGATGGAAAGATTCTCGGTGCGTGGAATGTCGATGTCGTACATTTTCTGGTCGATGGTGAAAATGAACCCAGGCTAATCAGTCGATCTTCTGCCTATTCAATTACGCCCAGCATTTTCACTTACCTAAGGAACCTGGATAAATCTCTCTTTGGTCTTGGAGCGGTTTTATTTCTGTTTTTTGTCCTCATCATCAACACCCGCTGGTGGTGGCTGTTGCGAGCAAATAAACTTGGAGTGAGGCTTCTTGAAGCACAGCGCTTTGGATGGATCGGTCTATTTTGCAGCAACGCAATGCCAGGTTCAGTGGGTGGCGACCTGATCAAGGCTGTCTACATCGTAGAACGCTGTTCCGGTGATCGCTTCCGTGCTGTGGTCTCGATTCTGGTTGATCGTATCATCGGCCTGTTGTCGCTGCTTTTGGCCTGTAGCATTGGCTGCCTATTCATCGTAACCCGATTTCCGGAGTTCGCATGGACTGTCTGGATATGCGCACTTAGTGTATTCGTCGGGTGCATCTTACTTCTGAGTCCTGGACTCCGCTCCCTGCTGAGATTCGAAATGCTCATCAGCCATTTACCCAAGCGATTAGGGAAGTTCGTGGCGCAACTCGATGATGCAGTACTGCAGTATCGAGATAATCTCAAAGGAATCGGCTTGTGGCTCTTGGCCAGCCCGCTGATCTACAGCTTGCTAATTGGCAGTGTAATTCTGATGGGCCATGCTCTCGGAGTTGGATTACCTTGGACCGATTACTTATCTATTGTTCCGGTCGCAATGGTCACACAGGCAATTCCTTTAATGCCGGGTGGCTGGGGTATTGGCGAGTTAGCCTATGGCACTCTGATTGCTGAGTTCGGTGTGGAAACCTTGCCAGGTGTGCCGGATGCTGAGCAGATTATGCGTACCCGCGGTGTTGCACTTTCAGTAGTACATCGGATACACGTCATGGCTTGGTCTTTGTTAGGTGGACTGTTAATGCTGTGGGATCGTCAACTGAACCGAGATAATCTGTGAGCATCTCAAAACCCATCTACACATTTTTCTGTCTGTTCTTGCTTAGTGGTGTTGCATTCTCCGATGTCACTGGTAAAGCCCACGTCACTGACGGTGATACGGTAAAAATAGGCGACTTTATATTTAATGAATGACGCAAGTGATGAACTTGTGTTTATTTGGCAGTGCATCAGATCGATTTGAAGAAGAACAAGCTTCCCAACATTGCCAAAAAGGCAAAGAGGTTTACGGCTTTTAGTGGGATGTTGGGAATGACTATCCCAGTCGCTCCACCTCAACTAACCATAACCAAAGGTCTAATTACAAACGACAACTAAACAACATTTACAAGAGAGGTGGAACCAATAGTAAGTCGGCAAAGAAATACCTTGATATGTTGATAGAAGGTTAGGAGGAAATATGACTAACTTTATTGTGTATGTTGAGCAACTGGAATATGAAGAATATGAAGTGGTTGTAGAGGCAAAAAGTATCAAATCAGTCAAGGAAGAATGGGAAGGGATTAGTAATGTTGTGGATGAGTATTGCTACAACGATGCCACAGAATATTTGGATGATGATGGAACGATATTTAGAACCGAGATAAAACTTGTCCTTGGAACACAAGAGAGGAAGAAACTATGGGTAGATGATTATGAAGTAGTTTCAGTAGTGAAGGTGGATGAAGGGGAATATGATCATGAATAGATACAAACTAACCTATCGTCGGTCAAGGGTAGAGGAATATGTCCTTGCCCTTAGTAGTGAAACACTTGATGAAGATGGTGTAGAAAAAAAAGTGATGGAAATATGGAAGGAACACGGTAGTGAAATAGTGGATAGATGGGGAGAGGATTATTCTAGCCTCAGAATAACTACAGGTCGGTTTGACCGTTCCTCTTTATCGGAAGTGGAGTTGATAAATGTTGTTTTAGACAAGAGAGCCACTCAAGTAGACAAGAGTAATTTCTAATCGCGTCCTACACAGATAATCTGTGGTCGGTGGATACAGATGTATACCTCGCACACACACCCTTAACCCAACCGCTCCACCAAATCCTCTGCTCTTAAATGCGTATAGCGCATAGTACTGTTGAGATGAATTTTTCTGGCCAGCACCACGACAAAAAATTAACGGGGGAACTGAAATGACAAGATACCGCGACCGACTCCCACAACTTTCCGGCGATTTTTTTCTGACAGATGCGGGAATGGAAACCGATTTGATCTTCAATCATGGGATCAATATTCGGGAATTCGCAGCCCATACCCTGTTGCCCGAAGTAGCTGGTCGAGAGGCGATGGCACGTTACTTCCGACACTTCTTGTCGCTCGCTCTAGAGACGCAAGCGGGATTTATACTTGATAGCCAGACCTGGAAAGCGCACATGCATTGGGCAGAAGACCTCGGCGCTACCGAGGATGAGTTGCGCCACTCCAACCAGAATTCCGTCGAGTTTATCGCAGGACTCCGCGACGAATTTGAGAAGAACACTAAACCCATCGTATTGAACGGCCTTATCGGGCCACGAGGCGACGCCTATGCACCCGAGGTGGAGGTTTCAGCGCAAGAGGCCGAGGAATACCATGCGAAACAGATCGGCTGGCTCGCCGGAACAGATATCGACATGGTGACGGCACTCACGTTTACGCAATCCGACGAAGCGATCGGTGTCGTGCGTGCAGCCAACAAGGTTGGATTACCCATTGCGGTGTCTTTCACGGTAGAGACAGATGGAAATCTTCCCACACAGCAGCCTTTGAATGAAGCGATCGATGCCGTTGACAAAGCGACTGGTGCTGGTGCGGCCTATTTTATGGTGAATTGTGCCCATCCCGATCATTTTTCAAACGTTCTCGAGAACGCCGAGTGGGCGCGTCGCATCCGCGGCATACGCTGTAACGCCTCCCGCAAGAGCCATGCTGAACTCGACCAATCCGAAACGCTTGACGATGGCGACCCGATCGAATTTGGCGATCAGTACCGGGCGATCAAAGCAAAGATGCCGTGGCTTAATATCTTCGGCGGCTGCTGTGGATCGGACCTGCGTTACGTGACCCAAATCGCCCGGACTTTGGTCGGGTGAGGCGCGCTGGGATAACTTTTCCGCATACTGAAAAACCCAAAATGACAGTGCTCTACCAGAATGGCTTTAATACAGCGGACAATGGTGGGCGCGGCTGGATTTGAACCAGCGACCCCCGCTGTGTGAAGAATGCAGCGGGCGAAATCGTACTGCTGAATTTCCATACCAATCTCTATGATCGCAGATCACGACGGGGCTGAGGCTTGGCTCTTGGACTGTTACCCCACCCGGTTCAGGAAGATTTGATTGTCTGGTCCAGTACCCAGTTGGCGATGGCGTGAACGCATGGCTCGTAGTAAGACAATCGGCCGGGCCGACTGCTTCTCGAATTGAGCCCCTGTTGCTGGCGTTCGGATATCGCATTGTCTTCGGGAAGCGCCTTGTCCCAGCGAGCGTAGTATTTCAGCACCTCGCGCGCGAAGTCCTCGCGAGCGATGCTCGAGCGGGGAAAGCACGAGCCGATGACTACGGTCGTGCGGTCCGGTGCATGTGGAAGGAGTTGCAGCCACCACATGCAGTCCTGGTGGGTGGCAAAGAAGGTGCCTGGATAAATCACCGAAAAGTAGGTGCCCTTAGCTGCCAGGCCACTCAGATTTTCAATATGGGGTAGGGTGGTGTTGTCTTCGGTCAGCACGGCGATCGTGTCCGCCGCCTCGAGGTGGATTGCGGCCCACTGGCCCTTGGTAGAAACGGGAACACAGTCCTGGTTGCCGATCGAGTCCTTGTGAACGGTGGCGGTGTGGTAGTCCTCCATAGCGTTCTCGATGTAGAGTTTCCAGTTGCACTTGAGGTCGTAGCTTCTACGCCGGACACAGAGCATGTCGGCAAACCGGTATGACGCGTACTGCTCGGTCATGTCGCCGAGGTGTTCCTCGAGTGGCATCACGTCGTTAGCAAAGGAAACAAACAGGAAGCCGGCCCAGGATTCTACCTGGAGCGGGATCAGCCCGTTCTCGGCCGGATCGAACCCAGCTGTCTGCTCCATGCCTTTCATCCGGAGTAAGGTGCCGTCGAGATCATAGACCCAGGAATGGTACGGACAGACGATGGTTCGGCAGCGGCCACGGCCTTCCAGCAGCCTTGCGCTGCGGTGCCGGCAGACGTTGGCAAAGGCGCGCACCACGTCGTCCTTGCCGCGGATGACAATCACAGACTCGCCACAGAAGTCGAGCGACATGTAATCACCCGAATCCGGAATCTCGTCGAGGCGGCCGGCGAAGTTCCACTGCTTTAGGAAAATCTGTTCAACCTCGCGCTGGTAGAAGGCCTCGCTGGTATAGCACCATGATGGCAGAGTTGAGGCCTCGATCAGAGGTCGGCGGACATCTTCGTAATGCGTGGAATCGAACAGGTTGGCTGGTAACACGGGATTAAATTGCGACTGAGATTGTCTGCCTGTCTGTCTGAGTTAACGAGACGCTCGATGACCCTGGGTTGCGGCTTAGGATGACCATGAACTACCAATTCCCGAGAGATGTAAAGTCGAGTCGTTGCTGATAGATTTTACAGCAGTTTCCCAACTAGGTCATAAAACACAATTGATCTAGATCACTCAGGTTAAGGACCATGAAATTTCATCTCCATGTCGAAAACACGAGCGCGCTGGGCCCGGTATTCGAAGCATCGCCAGCGCGGGTGGCGGCGGCATTGGACCGAGTGCCGGGATTGGCAGAATCGCTTCGGGTAACCATTGGATACGATTATGACAACCTCGATAAGCACCTGGCCACGGCCGATGCTGTGTTCTGCTGGGATTTGCCTCGCGACAGGCTCGAGGAGCGGGCACCGCATCTGCGGTGGATTCACGTACACGGGGCCGGGATCAACCATTGGATGCCGCTCGAGGCTTTGCCGAGACGAATTACCCTCACCAATAGCCGCGGCGTCCATGGCGAGCGGGCCACCGAGTACGTAATGATGGCGGTACTGGCATTGAATAACCGGTTGCCGGAAATGGTTACTCACCAGCGCTCGGGAAGATGGCAACAGTGCTTCAGTACTACCCTAGCCGGCAAGACGTTGCTCATTATTGGGGTCGGGCATATCGGCAGTGCGGTCGCGCGCTGGGCAAAGGGTGTCGGCCTCCATGTCATCGGTATCCGGCGCTCCGGTAAGCCGCGGCGATGGGTCGACGAAATGTACCAGACAGGCGAACTAGTGTTTGTTCTTCCACGTGCGAACTTTGTTCTCATCAGTGCGCCGCACACCCGCGAGACCGACCAACTGATCGGGGCCCGCGAACTGGACAAGATGAAATCTGGGGCGGGGCTCATTAATTACAGCCGGGCTGGCCTGGTCGATTACGAAGCACTCAGGGCACGGCTCGACACTGGCCGGTTGAGCGCGGTGCTCGACGTGTTCTCGCCGGAGCCGTTGCCAACCGAGTCACCGCTGTGGCAGACAAAGAACCTGCTGATTACACCGCACTGCTCATCGGACGACCAGGCCTATTACACACCGCGAACGCTGGACCTTGTGTTCGACAATGTTCAACGCTTTATCGAGGGCAAACCACTGCGAAACTGCGTGAGCCGCCGGCTTCAATACTGATGGGTGTTTTCCAGCGGTGTCGAGTTGGGAGAAAAGCAATCACTATTGAATCTGAATTACTGATTGTTAATGGCTTCTTGGCAGTTGGAAGGTTATTCTGTAGTTTGTGACCAATCTGTTTCTGCACGCTGTTAATTCAAACTACTGGATAACAAACCTGCTACTGGAGGGAGTATGACTTTTACTAACCCGATCGAAGGCGGTACGGTACTTGAGGATACCGTCGTTCCCGAAGGCGAACCCTGGAGCGTCAGGCTGGCCGCAGGCGATGTGCTCCGCTTGGTTGACCTTGAAGGCCAGCAAGCGGTGGATTTCCTTTGCTACAGCACCGATGATCTAGCCGACAGGTACAACGCGGCAAACACGATCAAACTCAACGGGAACATCTACCTAGGCCAAGATTCAACGCTATGGTCAGTACGGGCGCGCAAATTGATGACCATAATAGAGGATACTTGCGGTTTCCATGACACGATATATGGTTGCTGTTCAGTAGAGGTCGACGACGTGCGGTTCGGGAAAAATAACGGCAAGGGCTGTCAGGGCAATTTCGAGACGGAACTCGCCAAGCACGGGTTGGACCGAAGAGACATCGTTGCCAATGTTAACTTTTTCATGCGCGTTCCGGTTGAAGAATCTGGTGTACTAAGCATCGTCCCAGGCCTCTCCAAACCTGGAGACTACCTCAGTTTACGCGCGGAACGGGATGTGTTGGCGGTTCTGTCAAATTGCCCGGAGTGCCTGAATAATGCGGCCGGTTTCAAACCGACTCCGATCCGCGTTATCGTCTATTCCACTAAATGACTGGGGTAACCCTAGCCACAGGAGGTCGCGATGTATGACTGGAACTTCAATGTCATCTGGGACTACCGGATAGTCTACATGCGAGGGGCCTTGATCACGCTGGAACTCAGTCTGTTGGCCGTGGTGTTCAGCATGTCATTAGGCTTGTTTGTGGGCATCGCCAGGCATAGTAAACGCTATATTCTTTCGTTCCCTGCCTCCTGGTACGTGGAAATATTCCGGGATACCCCGCTTCTAATTCAGATCGTCTGGATCTACTATTGCCTTCCGATCCTCCTGGGTGTGACGTTGACGGCGTTCTGGGCTTCTACCGTAGCGCTGTCTTTGCACATGTCTGCCTACGTGGCGGAGATTTTTCGCGCAGGAATCGTGTCAGTCGACAAAGGGCACGTGGATGCCGCAAAAATCTTGGGATTGAATTACTTTCAGACCATGACCCGCATCATTTTGCCACAGGTCTTCCGCCGGATGCTTCCGCCTCTGGTCAATAATTTTGCCGACATCTTGAAGCTCTCGGCCCTAGCCTCGGTGATCGGTGTTTACGAACTGCTCCACTCAGTCGACAATGTCATCATGAACAACTTCCGCCCGCTGGAGATGTATTCTGTCCTCGCGCTTGTGTACTTCGTCCTGATTTTTCCAGTGGCCTTCGGCGCAAGGCGCGCCGAACTCTATTTTGCTCGGAGAATTTGATCGATGACTCCGACAGTTCCGGCCATTCAATTGCAAGATGTTAAAAAGCGTTTCGGGTCTCTTGACGTTTTGTGCGGAATCAATCTTGAAGTGGACCCGGGAGGGGTAGTATGTGTAATAGGGCCTTCGGGTTCCGGGAAAAGCACTCTGCTGCGGTGCATCGCTTACCTGGAAGACGATTTTGAAGGGAAGATTTATCTGGAAGGCGACCTTCTAGGTCGAGCCTTACGCAACGGCCACCTAGAGCGGGTAGGAGGTGCTGCGCTACGGAAAGTACAGATAAAGGTGGGCATGGTGTTTCAGAACTTCAACCTTTGGCCCCACAAGACCGTCCTCGGGAACATTATCCAAGCTCTTATCCTGGTAAAGAAGATGACGAGGACCGAAGCCGAGGATATTGGTGATCAACTCTTAGCCAAGGTGGGTCTGAGCGACAAGCGTAAGGAATATCCCTCGCGTCTCTCGGGTGGACAACAACAGCGAGTTGCTATCGCCCGGGCCCTGGCCATGCGCCCCCGGATCATGCTTTTCGATGAGGTTACTTCCGCTCTCGACGCTGAGTTGGTGGACGAGGTTCTCCAGGTTATGAAGCAACTTGCCGAAGAGGGGATGACGATGTTGGTGGTGACCCACGAGCTTGGTTTCGCCGCCAGGGTGGCAGATCGGGTTGTCTTCATGGATAAAGGGGTGGTTATTGAGGAAGGGCCGTCAGAGAAAGTTCTGAAGAACCCTAGTCAATTAAGGACCCGGGAATTCCTCTCGTTGGTGACCCATGAAGAAATTTGATGTAATCTGCTCCGGCGTATTTTACGATCCAAGTTGGAAGGTCGATTTTCCAAGGAGTTTAAGCACGGGCACATGCCCATGATAACTAAGAGGAGTAACACTATGATTTGTAAGACAAAATGTATCTATCGTCTCCTGCCGTCTTTGTTTGCAGTTGTGGCAATGGTGTCATTGGTGATGGCACCGGCAGCGGCAAGGGATATGGCTGAAATCACCAAGGCAAAGCAGTTCAACATTGGGGTTGTTCCCTTCCCCCCTGATGTAATCAAGGATCCCATTACCGGCGAGTACAAGGGCATTTTTGTGGACGCTGCCCGATACATCTGCGAGACCATCGAAGTCGAGTGCGTATTCAAGGAGTTTGCCTGGGCTACGTTTATCGCCGGGCTGCAGTCAAGGCAGATTGATCTCTCTGTTGCCTCAACTTACTCGAAGATGAAGAGGGCTCTCGTCGTAAACTTCAGTCAGCCTATTTATTTCCTCGGGTACAGGGCCGTAGCGAAAAAGGGGGACACCCGGTTTAACAGTCCCGAAGACTTGAACAATCCCGGTATCACGATTGGGGTTACCCAGGGGACAGGTGAACATGACTGGGTACAAAAGGTGGCTCCCAAGGCCAAGTTAAGCGTTGTCAAGACAGAAGAGATGAATATGCTTCAGATTGTGACAGGCAAGGTTGACGTCGCTATTGGCGACTCAGTTGCGGCCCACCATGCACTAGTCAAACAGTCAGGTATCGAGGCGGTGCTCGGAGGGCGGATTTACAGCAGGAACATGGTTGCCTGGGCGATGCACAAAGAGGACACCGATATCTTGCGCTTCGTAAATACAGCGCTTAATCAGCTCATCGCCAGCGGTAAGTTGGAGGATCTCGCGAAGGCGTATGAGGCACCATGGATTAACGACTTAGCTTTCTGACAGTGGCTCAGGGTGCGGGGGTTCTGAATGACGGCTTGTGCTGTCGAACCCGCGCGCCCTGGCAAATTCATTGCTCAAAAGCACCGGTGATTCGATCTCGTTGATTCAGCGACAACTCATCTTTTCGGCCTAGGTGGTGCGTCGGCAACCTACCCCGATTGGCAACAAGGTTAATCGAGACCGCCAAAGTGTGATGATCGGGTTCTTAGCTGACTGGATTAACGCGGGTTTGAAGAGATGAAAACCAAAGTCGGGGCAAGAACCATCGGTTGTATTTGCTCACGCTGGATGGCCAGCCACTAGACGAAAGGGCCAAAATTAACAGTTCACCGGCAACTGTTTTGAGTCGGTCGCCGAAGGCGATGCGCTACAGCAACTGACATTGGCCGTGTTTGCAGACCGCCTGGGTGGAAACGAGCGAGTACTGGCGTTACCTGAAGGGTTTATGAAGCAGGTGACCACGGACCTTGACAATGTATGGGTCCCCACCAGCACCGGCATTGATGTCGCACTTGACAACAACTAGCGGTGTTGCCAGACAGGAGTGCAGACACACCCTGATAGGCAGATTACCATGCCGTTTCAATTGCAGCCGGTTGGGTGCAACAGAACGGGCTGGCAGGAAATTAACGAGGGAGTAGCATGACCGATCCACTTCAGGTTAAGCCGTACCTTGACCTTCGCGCGGAAACCCAGGCACGCGACCGGGGGCTCAAAGAAAAAGTCATGTCGCTCGAGGAAGCGGCCGCACTGGTGTGCGACGGTGATCACGTCGCAATCGGCGGTAGCACGATATCTCGCACTCCGATGGCAATGATCTGGGCGCTGATCCGGCAGGGCCGGCGTAAGCTCATCGCCTCGCGCAGCATCATGTCGCACGAGGGTGACCTGCTGCTGGCTTCTGGCGTCAGTTCGCACGTAGTCACGAGCTGGTTCAGCCAGGGTATCGTCTGGGGTGTATCGAAGGTCATGCGTCTTCACGTCGAATCTGGCAAAGCCCGCTTTGACGAGTGGTCACACATGTCGATGGGCTTGCGTTACCGGGCTGGCGCGATGGGTATTCCCTTCATGCCAACACGATCCATGATGGGATCGGGCGTGGGCGAGAGAACGAGGTCGGAAACACACGAGATGACCTGTCCGTTTAGCGGCGACCAACTCGTCTTGCTGCCGGCACTCAACCCAGACGTGGCCATCATCCACGTCCAACGAGCCGACGCGTACGGCAACGCACAGATCGACGGCCTCCAGTTCATGGACATAGATATCGCGATGGCGGCAACAAAGGTGATCCTTACCACCGAACGGCTGATCGACAACGCCCAGATTCGCCGTACCCCCGACCGAACCCGGATTCCGTTCTTCACCGTAGATGCGGTTGTCGAGGTGCCGTTTGGTTGCGCACCCCACGAGTGCTACGGCACCTACGAACCATTCTTCGATCAAATGGACGACTACGCGAAACAGGTCTCTGCAGACCCGGAACAGGGTGCTGCCAATTACCTAAAAGAGTACTTCTACGATACCGCGACCTGGCAGGACTACCTCGAGAAATTCGGCATAGCCGCGATGCTGGACGCGAGCCGGCGCGGGCGGAGCATTTATGATGACTGACAAGCCTGCCTGCACCGCATCGGAACTATTGGCTGTGATGAGTGCGAGACTCCTCAACGACGGCCAGATCGTGTTTGCCGGTGTCGGTATACCGCTGTTGGCCGTGACGCTCGCACAGAGACTGCACGCACCCAGCCTCACGATCCTGTTCGAGGGTGGCGTGATTGGCCCGTTCATCGAGCCCGGTAAATTACCGCCCTCGACCAACGAGCAGCGCTGTACGCGCAAGGCCAACATGGTGCTGCCGATTACCGATGTCCTGCTGCTGCTGCAGCGGGGCTATATCGATATCGGTTTCATGGGCGGGGCCCAGATCGACCGCTACGGTAACCTCAACAGCTCGTTCATCGGTGATCCGGACAAACCGAAAATCCGTCTTCCCGGCACCGGCGGCGGCAACGACATCTCCAGCCTGGCCAACATGATCGTGGCTATGAAACACGAGAAACGCCGCTTCGTAGCGGAGGTCGACTTCGTGACCAGCCCTGGATTCCTGACCGGCGGCACTTCGCGGATCGATGCAGGCCTCGTTACCGGCGGCATGTTTCGGGTCGTGACTGATCTTGCCTTAATAGGGTTTGACAGCGAGAGCCGGCAGATGAGTGTGTTGGCACTGCACGAGGGAGTAACCCGCGAGCAGGTGCTGGATAACACCGGCTTTGACCTTGCGTTCGATGACACACTCGCCGTGACCGCCCCGCCTTCTTCGGACGAACTTGCAGTGTTACGGGAACTGGATCCGGAACAACTCTACACCGCCTGAACCGCAGCTACACTAACTGAATTCAACTGGAGGCTAAGAAGATGCCGTCGAACCAAGTTGCCTATGGCATGACACTGCGCAATTTCGTGGCCTACCCGGAACTGCCCAACCCTGCCGGCCTAATCGAACAAGGCGAGTGGATCGAGCAACTCGGCTTCGAATCGGTCTGGGTCTGGGACCACATCCTGCTTGGGGTCGAGCCCCACTTCCCGATCATCGACTCGCTCTCGCTCCTGACCGCGATCGCGGCAAGAACGCGCACAGTCAAACTCGGTACCGGTGTTCTTATTCTGCCACTCAGGAATCCGGTGATCCTTGCCAAGCAGCTCTCCAGCATGGACGTAATCTCAGGCGGGCGACTGCTGCTGGGTCTCGCCTCGGGCTGGTACAAGCGCGAATTCGATGCCGTTGGCGTTGACTTTCACCAGCGGGGCAAGATCATGGACCAAAACCTCGATATTCTCGAGCGCCTGTGGACCGAAGACAAGATAACCGCCGAGTACCCACCACACAAATTAAGAAGCGCAGCCATGTTCCCTAAACCACAGCAACAGCCCCGGCCACCGATCCTCATCGGCGGTTACGCCGACCGCGTACTCAAACGTGTCGCGACACGAAGCGATGGTTGGCTTACCTACTGCTACACCGCCACTTCCTATGCCGAAGACAAGGCACGAATTCTCCAGTTCGCCGAGGAAGCCGGCCGCGACCCGACAGCGCTGTCATTCACTAACCAGTTACCAATCGGAATCGGCCCACGGGAAAAAATGGAAGGACCGATGATGGAGTGGCTTAACACGGAGTGGGATTTCGCCTCCTGGAGCAAATCGACTGCAGACAGCGCGATTATCGGCACGGTGGACGAATGCGCCGAACAACTTCGCGCCCACTTCGAAAAGGGGCTCGATCGGCTGGTCTTCATGCCCTACCGGTACCAAGACGAGCAGGTGGAAGCGATAGCGAAGGAACTGATCCCGCTACTTGGTTGACACTGATCACCGCACTCTGTGCGCTAGACCAACTGGAAACCGTTAGCGCTCGCTGACAACAACCCCATCGCGAACGCCATTGCCGATCGACTGGGTGAACACATGGCCCCAGGCAACTGTGCCGGCCAGGGCCCAGGGATGCGCGCCTGACCCATCGCTATACCTACCAGCGAGGTCAGGCTGCCAGACTCAGATGAGCATCTCCGGCAGCGGCACCACGGCGATGCCCGCTGCCTCGAGCCCTTTCCGTACTTCGCGCGCGACGGCCACACCGGTCAACTCGTCACCGTGGACACACAACGTTTCCACCTGGACCGGAATCACCTTGCCATGGCGGGATACGACCTCGCCATCCCGAACCATGCGAACCGCCTGTTCGCACGCTACTACAGGATCCTTGATCACAGTGCCGGAAATCGATCGTGACGCAAGATTGCCATCGTCCTCGTACTGGCGGTCGGCGAATCCCTCGCGCGCCAGGCGCAGGCCGAGCTTTTCCGCTGCGGTGTGCATAGAGGAACCGGCCAGCGCGACGTAGATGATGCCGGGATCAGTGATCTGGATGGCACGGCCAATCGCCATTGCCAGTGTCTCGTCCTCAGCTGCCATGTTATTTAACGCGCCGTGGGGCTTAAGGTGGGTAACCGACAAGCCCTCGTAACGCACCATCGCCTGGAGGGCACCGATCTGATAGGCGATGAGGTATTCGAGGTCCTCGGCAGGCATCGTGATCCGCCGGCGGCCAAATCCCCAAAGATCATTGAACCCCGGGTGAACGCCAACGCTGGCACCAACCCGGGCAGCGTGGGCGACTAACCGGCGCATGGTCAAGGGGTCGCCGGCGTGAAACCCGCAGGCGATGCTGGCAGATTTGATAATCTCCATTAACTCGGCGTCATTGCCGATGTCGTATGCACCGAACCCTTCACCGATGTCGGCATTGAGATTGATCTTGTCAGCCATGCACAAACTCCCGGGTCAAGAAACTAGAATCACCAGAATGAAGGTCCCGCATACCCACCGGGCGACGCCATCCAGTTTACTATAGTACCTAACTGTCCCAGCCTAAGCCAACGACCAGATCGATGAATCCGCCGGCCAAATTTCTCCCTAACGGCGACACCGTCATGGTTGTTGAATTTGGCGAAGAAATTGATCTGGACATAAGCCGGAGGGTGACTGCGCTCTATGCTGGTGTGAACGCGCTCGAACTCGCTGGCATCACTGATTTGGTGCCGACCTTCCGTTCCCTCGCGATCCACTACGACCCCGAAATCGTCTCTTTCGCCGGACTCGAAAATACACTTGCCAAAATCCTGCCCGACCTTCCCATTGATGACTTCACCGGGCGTGACTGGTCAATACCGGCCTGCTATGACCTGGATCTGTCACCGGACCTTGAAGCGGTCGCTGAGGCATGTTCCTTGTCGATCGAGGAGGTCATCCAGCGCCACAGCAGTGACACCTACCATGTTTACATGGTCGGGTTCCTGCCGGGTTATCCCTACCTGGGGGATCTCACCGCGGAAATCGCTTTGCCCCGCAAGGCCACACCCAACCTGCGCATCCCTGCCCGTTCAATCGCTATTGCCGAGCGGATGACTGCGGTCTACCCGATCGAGTGCCCCGGCGGGTGGCACGTGATTGGCCGAACGCCGGTGAGGTTGTTCGACGAAACCGCTTCGCCCCCGGCCCTTCTGGCACAAGGCGACCGGGTTCGCTTTACACCGATCAGCCGTCGCGAGTACGACTGTCTTGCTGAAAAGGACGCCGGGGCTAACCACGTCCTGCCACACGGGAAATCGGCAACGTGATTCCCATCCTCCGCGTGCACAAGCCCGGCCTGCACACCACGGTCCAGGATCTGGGCCGCTACGGCCTGCAGTCTATGGGAGTGCCGGTCTCCGGTGCGCTTGACACGACCGCGCTTCGTATTGCAAACCACCTCGTTGGCAATGAACCGACGATTGCGGCCCTCGAAGTGCTTGGCGCGGGGCCCGTGCTGGAAGTCACCACAGAATCAGTGCGCATCGCCGTTGCGGGTGGCAAAGCGTTGATTGAACTTCTCTCGCCGTATCGCCGTCAGCTGCCCACGTTTGAGAGTTTCTGCCTGCACCGTGGTGATGTCTTTTGCATTGGGCCGGTCACCGACATGGCAATGACATACCTCTCGGTCGAGGGCGGCTTCGACCTGCCACCCGCTATGGGCAGTCTCTCGACCTACACCCGTGGGGGCTTCGGCGGCTTCAACGGTCGGCAGCTAGAAAGTGACGATGAACTTTCTCTGGTCCTGTCAGCAGCACCGGTTCGGGATGAATTACGCTTCGTCGAGCGTAGGCTGCCAGGCGACCTCCCCATCCGCATCATCCCGGGACCGCAGGATGACTTTTTCACTCCCGAGTCTTTGCACACTCTGGTCAGCTGTGACTACACGGTCTCATCCGCCGTTGATCGCATGGGCATGCGCCTGAAGGGTCCGCAGCTTGAGCATGCACGCGGCTTCAACATTACTTCTGACGGTACGGCACCCGGTTCGATCCAGGTGCCAGGTGACGGCCTGCCGATCGTGCTCCTGGCTGATAGACAGACCACCGGTGGTTACCCGAAGATAGGCTGTGTGATCTCAGCCGATCTGCCAACGGTGGCGCGCCTGCGTCCGGGGAACACAATCCGGTTTGCCCTAGCCACACTCGAACAGGCGGCCGAGGCGCGGCGCGAACGGGAAAGCTGGTTTGCCAGGTTCCGCTCACACATCAAGCGGTCGACCTTATCTGGTATCATCGATCCCATTACCCTGCACACGCAAAACCTGGTCAGCGGGGTAGTTGGGCCCGATGATGCTACCGAGCTTGGTAAATAGGAAACATCCTGTTCGACCCCGGGCACACGACAAACCTGCTTGTTTGGAATTATCTGACTGACGGGGCATCCGATGAGCACACACGGTGTCGGCGCTTCAGTGCTGCGCAAGGAAGACGATCGCTACCTGCGTGGGCGGGGAGAATTTGTCGGCGACATTCAGCTGGCAGGTACCCGCCATGTCGCCTTCCTCCGGAGCCCCGTTGCTCACGGCTACCTCCGCAATGCCTCGATTCCGAACGAATGCCGTCAGCAGGTGTTTGTCGCTGACGATCTCGCGGCGGTCGCCCCGATCCGGGCGCATTCCACCCTGCCTGGTTTCAAATCCTCCGATCAACCAGTACTGGCGAGCGGTAAGGTCCGCCATGTCGGCGAACTGATCGCAATGTGTGTGGCTGACACACGGGCTGAGGCCGAGGACATCGTTGATGCGATCGGCGTCGAGATCGAGGAACTGCCAGTACTTAGCGACATGCTCGCCGCTCGCGAAGCCGGCGCGCCCCTGGTGCACGAGGAGTGGGGTGACAACGTGTTCCTTACAACAGACTTTGAACAGGACCTCGACCCGATCATTGCTCGAGCTGCTGCTTCGGTCACCCGCACAATTCGTACCGCACGCCAGTCGATGAGCCCACTCGAGGGCCGCGGCGTCCTCGCCAGATGGGACAGCCGACTCGAACAACTCGTGGTTTATACCTCGACCCAGCAACCCCATATTGTACGTACCGGTCTTTCCGAATGTCTCGGCATTGAACATGCCCGGATCCGGGTGGTGGCACCAGATGTCGGTGGTGGTTTCGGCTACAAGGGTATTCTTCTACCGGAAGAAATCTGCCTTGCCTGGGCGGCAATAAAGCTGGGGCACCCGCTCAAGTGGCTGGAAGACCGGCGCGAAAACCTCATCGCATCATCCAATTGTCGCGAGCACCACTACACCATTACCGTTTACGGTGATGCGAACGGCAAACTCCTCGCCATCGATGCCGAGGCAACGGTCGATGCTGGTGCCTACTCTTCTTATCCTTTCTCCGCCTGCCTAGAAGCAGCCCAGGTCGTCAGCATTCTGCCCGGTGTGTATGACCTGGAGGGGTACCGCTGCCGGACCTATGCCGTCGCCACCAACAAGCCCCCCATCCTGCCGTACCGCGGCGTTGCCCGTTGCGGGGTCTGCACTGCACTGGAACTAATGGTCGATGCGCTGGCGCGGGAACTGGCAATCGAACCCACCGAAGTGCGTTTCCAGAGTCTTATCGGTCCCGAGCAGATGCCATTCAACAATATCACGAGCAAACATTTTGACAGCGGCGATTACCCGGAGTCGCTGCGCCAGGTGATCGACACAATTGATCTCGACTCTATCCGAAGCCGCCAGCAACGTGGCGAAGCAGACGGGCGACGGATCGGGATCGGCTTTGCGATGTACACAGAACAAGGAGCCCACGGTACCACCGTTTATGCCAACTGGGGGATCCCAATGGTGCCGGGCCACGAACAGTGCACGGCCCGCCTGACCCCGGATGGGGGGTTGGAACTGCGCATTGGAGCCCATTCCCACGGACAGGGTTTGGAAACCACCCTGGCTCAGGTCGCGCACGAGGTTCTCGGTATCCCGCTGGAACAGACTCGACTGATCCACGGTGACACCGCGATCACGCCTTACTCGACCGGTACCTGGGGCTCACGCTCAATGGTGATGTCTGGCGGAGCAGTTGCCTGCGCATGCGATGAGTTGGCACGGCGGGTGTTGCGCATTGGCGCCAACTTGCTCCAGTGTCCAGTGGAGGCAGTGCGACTAAAAGACGGCGCTGTCCAAGGCGCCGCCGGCAGTATCCAACTTGCCGAGATCTCCCGCACCTGGTACCTCAAGCCGCAGGAGCTGGATACCGAGGCAGACCCGGCGGGTCTCGAGGTCACCGCGGGCTACAAGCCAGAACGGGATTCGGGTACTTTCAGTTACGCCACCCATGCTGCCGTCATAGCTGTTGACCCGCTGACCGGCGAGATTGAATTACTTGATTACGTGATTGCCGAGGATGGTGGAGTGCTGGTCAACCCCATGATTGTCGATGGCCAGATCCTTGGCGGGCTGGCCCAGGGTATAGGTACCGCCCTGTTCGAGGAAATGGTCTACAGCACAGACGGCCAGCCACAGGCATCCACTCTGTCGGAATACCTGTTGCCTGGCCCGACCGAGGTCCCGGACGCGCAAATCATCCATCTGGAAACGCCCTCGCCCTATACCCGTTTCGGCGTCAAGGGCATCGGTGAGGGTGGCTGTATCGCACCACCGGCCGCGATCACCAACGCGATTAACGATGCGCTTCGAGCTATCGGAGTGGAACTGTCGGTGCTACCAGTCACACCGCGGCGTATCGTGGAGGCTGTTGCCGCGGCAAGCGATTCGTCACTTGGCAAGGTGACAACATGAAGCCAGTCGACTTCGATTACGAACAGGCGAAAAGCGTCGACGAGGCAATTACGCTCCTGACTCAGTCGGCGGACGCCCTGATTCTCGCCGGCGGCCAGACGCTCGGTCCGATGCTCAACCTGCGACTGGTTCAACCTGAACTGCTGGTAGACATTACTCGCATCGATGAACTCGTCCGCGTTGAGGCGTCGACAACCCACGTCACCATCGGTGCCTGCGTATCCCATGCCGCGGTCGAAGACCGGCGAATTGCCGATCTGGGTCATGATTTTCTTGCCCGGGTCGCTGGCGGCATCGGTTACCGCGCGGTCCGGAATCGTGGCACCCTCGGCGGCAGTGTCGCCAATGCGGATCCAGCGGCTGACTGGGTGTCGTGTTTTGCCGCGCTCGACGCCGAGATCCTGGTCTCCGGCCAAAGTGGGCAGCGGATTGTCAAGATCGATGACTTCCTGGTTGGAGCAATGGAAACAACCATCGGCACAGGAGAACTGATAAACGGGATCCGCATGCCCCGACTCGGCGCCTCCGTGCGTTGCGGATATGCCAAGATTTCACGCAAACCCGGTGAATTTGCCGACGCGATCGCAGCGATTGTGCATGACCCCGACCGTGGTTGTTGTCGTGTGGTTGTCGGCGCCACCGACGGCTTGCCTCTCTTGCTCGACAATGATGCACTTGGCCTCGGCCCCGCTGTGGCACTCCCCGCTGTACTGGACCCAGGACCGGTTCGCGATCATCTTGCGTGGCACATGCCGGTGCCCGATCTCTATCGCCTCAATGTCCAGTGCGCTGTACTCCAGCGCGCGCTGGCCGATGCCCACGCATTCCCGTCATGAGACCGTTTGAGGTGACGGTCAATGGGCGTCTTCATCGTGCTGCGGTGTCGCCACGCACTTCCCTGGCCGATTTCCTGCGCGATGATATCGGCCTTACCGGTACCCATCTTGGCTGCGAGCATGGGATTTGTGGTGCCTGCACCGTACTCATCAATGGTCAGATATCCCGCTCCTGTATCACGTACGCCGTTACCTGCGCTGGTGCGACAGTAGAAACCATCGAGGGTCTGGACGACGACCCGCTGATGGGGGAGCTGCGCCGGACATTTTCAGAGGAGCACGCCCTGCAGTGTGGCTACTGTACCCCAGGTATGCTGATCACCGCTCGCGATGTGCTCTCGCGGCACACAGATCTCACGCAGGCGCAGATACGGCGCGAGATGAGCGGCAACCTGTGCCGCTGTACCGGTTATCGCGGTATCGTCCGAGCCATTGCGCGGGTTGCCGCTCAGCCTTTGGTCAGTGGCCCGCAGCAGAACACAGTTGGGCTCGGTCCTGCACCGGGGCCCGGTGCGTGCGAGACAAGATCAACGCCGGAGGCGATAGGCACTCAAGGCTTGGCAACGCCGTCGCCGACAACGCCAGTCCCGGGTGGTTTGCCGTCGGGGATTACCGTCAGTGTCCGTGACGTAAGAGAGTCCGATGGCTGGGTTACTATCGAGCAGGTGTTCACGTTACCCCACCCCCGCACCACGGTGTGGCCGTTGCTTTCAGACCTCGAAAAAACCTGTGCAGCACTGCCTGGGATCGAACTCGATGGTCCACCGGTCGACGGTGCGGTCAGTGGCAAAGCCTCGATCAAACTGGGTCCGATTAGACCGGTTTTCGCCTTTTCCGGGACATACGCTGTGGATGATCGAAGTTACTCGTCAACAATCGAGGGCGTGGGAACGGATCGCCGGAGCCACTCGCGGGCCAAGGCGCGCATCCAGAACCGTTTGTTCGACCTCGACGAGGAGAACACGCGGGTGGAAGTTGAGATCGCTTATACCATCGCCGGTCCACTGGCCCAGTTCGGTCGCTCGGGCTTTGTCCGCAATCTTGTTGGCCGACTGGCGACCACCTTTGCCCACAACGTGAACGCCGCCTTGTCTGGTGAGTCCGGGTCCGCCGCTGCACTGGCACAATCCCAGGGCTGGTGGAAAAAGTGGCTGGCACCCCTCTGTCGCCTTATCGCCGCCTTCAACCGACGACGCCCACGACAAGGGGATTAGTCGATCCATCCAACCCACCCCAATCAATCAGCCATCATGCAGTAGACTCAAACACTCTCACATCAACTGGACTAGATTATCGGGCACGTCAGGTCCATTTGCGTGGAGTCGGAGTCTGTTATTTGAGGGGTTTTTGGACTGTTAGTTGGTAGGACTCTGCCTTCACACGGAAGCGGTCGCTGGTTCAAATCCAGCCGCGCCCACCATTTTCTACTGCTTCTAGGCTATTCTGGTAGAGCACTGTCTTTTTAGTTTTTCGGTGTGCTGAAAACGTACTGAAAATTCGAGATTAGCCACTCCATCATGCAGATAATCCGAGGCCAGATGGGCATACCGCTCTGTCATCTAGATATTGGCATGGCGAAGCAGTTTGTTCACTTCAAAGAGCGGCACAACTTTCATCTCGAACCAACCGGCAAAGGTGTGGCGCAGGTCATGGATTCTATAATTACGCCTGAGAACCCAATGTTCATATATTTCAATTCGTCGTGCCATTTCTAGTGAAGAGATGCCACTGAAAAAGACTAAAGTCGGCGTACTTTATCATCGCTATCTGCCAGGCTATAGCGCAGAACGGTTTGCTATCGATGCTGAAGAGTTAGGCTTCGATTCGTTGTGGGTAAGCGAAAACACATTTTCCCGTGCACCCAAAGCGGATCCATTCGTCGTACTTGGAATTTTTGCTGCAGTCACAAATCGTCCGCTAATTGGAACAGCAGTCGTGCGACTGCCGCTGAGAAGTCCAGCTGCAATGGCAAAGGCTTGCGCCTACGTCGACCAACTGTCGAACGGACGATTAATCTTCGGAATCGGCGTCGGCGGCGACTTCCCAGAGGAGTTCACTGCAGCCGGAATACCGTTTGTCGAGCGCGGTGCGAGAACGGATGAGTGTATGGATATACTAAAGGCATTGTGGAAAAACGCAGAAACGACATTTCACGGCCGGTTCTACCAGTTTGACAAAGCAATTCAGTATCCAAAACCAATTCAGGCAGGTGGACCACCACTATGGGTGGGTGGGCGTGGAGATCCGGCGTTGCGACGGGCGATCCGTTATGGCCATGGTATTTTCCCCCTCTTTTTTACGCCCCAGCACTATCGGGAGGCCTGCTCCCGTCTGGAAGAACTGGCCACGGAAACGAAGCGGGATCCAACTGAGATTACGCGAGCACTGACTGTGTTCCTGTCGATAGGTAAGACACGACAAGCCGCGTTACGCATGATGGGTGAAAGCATCGGTGTGGATTACAACCTGCGTGAGGATCAGGTCGAACGCCTCAACGTAACCGGCACGCCAAGTGAAGTTACTGAGCAACTCGAAGCTTATATTGAAGCCGGTGTCGAACATTTTGCCATAGCATTTGGATGTCCTCACGATGAGGTTGCCACACAACTGGAAACACTGGGGTCAGAAGTGTTACCGCATCTGAGTAGGTAGAGGGTCGCTATGGTGCCTGCTCAATGTGTAAGCGGTAGGTCGTGCAAATGACCGAGAGGTTACGTATTCTTTTGACCGCATTTTCGTTTGCTACGTCAGACAATTCTGAAAGTCTTTCGTCAATCAAGCTTACCGCTTCGTCGAACCGCGACAACTCTCGCCTGATCTCGGCTCAAAACTCAGGTAGTCAGGGATAAGGAGCGCTGCTTTCCCCTGGCTGTGCCTTTTTTAGGCCTATTCATCGTGGCACAGTGGGGTCTTGGGCGTGTCTTTAGCCTTAAGGATCGTCCGCCTGAGGGTGTGGGTAGGCGTTAATATCGGGGTTATGGTTGCTATGCTCCATTACGAATAACGAAATCAAACTTACTCATTGACCTGATCTGTTTGCGGCCATATGACTTGCGAATGCGCCTGAGTATGGTTCAGTATCAGACTCTATTAGCAAGACAGCACGACATTGGAAGCAGCCATTTGACAGCACGCTTCGGTCCTGGTGACTGATTGATTCTTAACCCTAAGGCGACCAAACCATGCCCTATGTCACGACAGATGATGGCATTCAGTTGTACTACGAGGAAGCAGGCAGTGGCGACACCGTACTGTTCGTGCACGAATTCGGCGGCGATCATCGCTCATGGGAGCCACAAATCCGATTCTTCTCGCGCCGCTACCGTTGCATTACCTATGGTGCCCGCGGCTATCCCCCCTCAGATGTGCCCGATGACCCTGCCACATATTCGCAGCAAAGAGCCGTAATCGATGCCATCAATGTTCTCGACGAGTTGCACATCAGTAACGCCCATATCGTAGGACTTTCGATGGGGGGCTTTACGGCACTGCACGTTGGGCTTGAATATCCTCAACGGGCACGCTCCCTAGTCGTCGCCGGTTGTGGTTACGGCGCGGAAAAAGAACACGCCGAATATTTCAAAGGGGTATCGCTGGAAGTCGCTCAGCAATTCGAATCACTGGGCAGCAAAGCTTTCGCAACGACCTACGCCAGCGGCGCAGCGCGCGTCCAGTTTCAAAACAAGGATCCACGAGGATGGGGCGAACTGGTCGAATGGCTCGGCCAGCACTCTTCCGTGGGTGTGGCGAATACCATGCGTGGCGTTCAGTGCCAACGACCTTCCCTATACGATTTGGAACCCGGACTGAGCAACCTCGCCACACCGACGCTCGTCATTAACGGAGACGAGGACGACCACTGTCTGCAACCCGGTCTATTTCTCAAACG
>ENA-ORDI01000585-ORDI01000585.1-marine-metagenome-genome-assembly--contig:-NODE-585-length-24060-cov-3.156653_pt1 | contig 24060 bp, 23 predicted proteins | sample MGYA00248628_ERZ508525 | MGnify/ENA primary metagenome ERZ508525 (study PRJEB26195, sample SAMN05422138) | marine metagenome | isolation source: East of Porto Seguro, South Atlantic Ocean | place... | reverse complement strand
GGGACGACATGATCGACGATCCCCGGTTCCGCGCCAACCCGGACCGGGTCAAGCACCGCGACCAGGTCGATGCCATCGTCGGCGGCTGGATCGCAGAGCGCGACCAGGCGGAAGTACTGGGGATTTTCGGCCGTGCCGAGGTCACCGCTTCGCCCGTCTACGAAATCGAGGACATCATCGCCGATACGCATATCCGCGAAAGGGGCGTCATCGTCGACCTGCCCGACGGCGACGTGGAGGCGGCGCCCATGCACAACGTCCTGCCCCGGCTTTCCGGGACCCCGGGGACCTTCCGCCTGCCGGCGCCGGGGTTGGGGGAGCACACCGGCGCGCTGTTGGCGGAACTGGGGATCGCCGAAGTGCGCCAGGCGGAGCTCAAGCAGCGGGGCGTCATTTAGATGGGCGCAAAAACGGCAACCGCCGCCCCTCGCCCGGACCTTCCCGTCTGGCGGTCGTTGCTGCACGTGCCAGCTTGCGCGCCTCGGCGCCCGAGAAGCCAGGTTTGCCCTATCGATGAAAATACTTATGAAAAATTCCCGTCAGCGGCGCTTCATCAGCATCAGCGCCGCGCCACCCCCGGCCGCCGCCAGGAGGGCCATCGCCTGATAGGCGCCGGAGCCGTAAAGGGCATAGAGCTTGCCGGCGGTCAGCGAGGCTGCGCCCAGGGCCAGCCCCATGACGATCGCCGAATAGAGGCTTTGCGCCGACGCCGACAGGGCTTGGGGCATGCGCCGGGCGATGAAATAGATGGCGCCTAGGTGGGTGGCGCCGAAGGTGAAGCCGTGCAGGGCCTGCATGGCGATCAGCACCAACAGGCCATCCGAGGCCCCGGTCACCGACCAGCGCAGCGCCCCGGCCAGCCCGCCCAAGGCGATCAGCCGGACCGGGCCGAAACGGCGGATCAGCCGGGCGCCGAAGGCGAACAGGATGATTTCGGCGGCGACCCCTTCGGCCCACAGCCAGCCGATGACGTTTTCTGAATAGCCCTGGGCCTTCCAGTTCAGCGTTCCGAACCCGTAATAGACGGCGTGGCTGGCCTGGATCAGGGCGGCGGCGGTGATGAACAGGCAGAACGGCCGGTCACGCAGGACCTCGAGCGCGGCCAGTCGCTTGCCGGTCCGGGCCGGGACCGCCGTCGCCGGCAGGGCCCAGATGATGGTGACGGTGACGGCGAGGCCCGACAGGATCGCCCAGTAGATGATGTCGGGATCGCGCCCAGCGAGGACATACCCGGCGCCGACGGCGGTGGCCATGAAGCTCAACGACCCCCAAAGCCGGATGCGGCCGTAATCCAGCTCCTTGCCGGCGCCCGGAGAAGTGGAATCCCGGCGCTGCGACAGCATGGTCAGGCTTTCGCCCAAGGGCATGATCGGCGACCACACGGCGAAGAACATCACCGTTACCAGAAGCAAGGCCCAAAACCCGTCGGTGACGCCGAATAACGAAAATGCGGCCAGCCCCGCCACGGCCAGCGCCAGCATGATCCCCCGCCGCTGGCCGCGCCGGTCGGCGATATGGGCGATCAGCGGATTGAAGACGACCTTGACGCCAACCCCGGCGGCAATCAGGGCGCCGATTTCAGTCGCCCCCAGCCCCTTCGCCGCCAGCCACACTGGCCAGAACGGTAAATGAATGCCGATGAGGGCGAAGACGGCGCCGTAAAAAAACGCCAGGCGCACCGAAATCCCTGTACCGGGGTCGGGGACGGGTCCGGCGGGGGGTCCGGGGGCGGGGGCAGTCATGGTCTTGATCTTGATCCTTGGCTTAAGGCTGGGTATTGAGAAGCCAAGATAATGCGAAAGCCCAAATCCCGGAAGGTTTATGCCTTTCCGGAGGGATTGCCAGAGGGATCAAAAGGGAGGACCCATGAAGATCGCGGTATTCGGCACCGGCGGCGTCGGCGGGTATTTCGGCGCCCGGCTGGCGGCGGCCGGCGAGGAAGTGCATTTCATCGCCCGCGGCAGGCACCTGGAGGCGATACGGGAAAACGGGCTCAGCATCGAAAGCCGGCTCGGCGACGCCCATGTGGATCCAGCCCTGGCCACCGACGATCCGGCCGCCGTCGGCCACGCCGACATGGTGATGGTGGCGGTGAAGCTCTACGACACCGACGAGGCGGTGCGCGCGTGTGCGCCCCTGGTCGGGCCGGACTCGACGGTGGCGTCGTTCCAGAATGGAGTCACCGGCGGCGACGCGCTGACCGCCGCCTTCGGGTCGGAACGGGTCATCGGCGGCACGGCGGCGATCGCCGCCATGATCTCGGCCCCCGGCGTCATCACCCATACCGGCGCCATTGCGACCATCGCCTTCGGCGAATGGGACGGGATCGCAAGCCCCCGCGCCGAGGCCTTATTGGGGGCGTTCGAAAACGCCGGCGTCGAGGCCACCCTTGCCAGCGACATCACCGCCGCCATCTGGTCGAAGTTCGTTTTCCTGTCAACTTTCAGCGCCATCACCTGTGCGCTCAGGCTGCCCATCGGGCCGATTCGCGAGGACCCCGCTCATTGGTCCCTGTTCCGCCGCGCCATGGAGGAAACCTTCGCCGTCGCTGGCGCCCGCAGCGTCGCCCTGGACGACGATCTGGTCGATCAGCGCCTCGCCTTCACCGAAGGCTTCGCGCCCGAGACCTACGCCTCTATGTATCACGACCTGATGGCCGGCAAGCGGATCGAACTGCCGTGGCTTTCAGGCGCCGTCGTCGACATGGGCCGGGAATTAGGCGTAGAGACGCCGATCCACGAGGATTTTTGCCAGACGCTCAAGCCCTTTGTCGATGGTAAACCGGGGGGCAAGACGGCGGGCAAAGTGCCGGGTTAAGAAGGGGTCTAAGAAGACTCCGCTTCGGACAGGTCCTGCAAATACCCCAACCCGGCGATCGCCCGGGGGCCGTACCAGCTCAGCAACTGGCCGTCGACCAGCCGCGCCTTTTCGGCGTCGGCGGGATGCACGGACCGGAATTCGGCGACATGCGCCTCGGTGAAGGCAAACGGTTCGGAAGAGAACAGCACCAGGTCGGCGTCCGCCAACAGGGCATCGGAAAGTTCGATTTCCGGATAGCGCTGGTCCTTTTCGTCGCCGATGGTCCGCCAGCCGATCAGCGACAGCATGCTCGACACATAGGTGTCGGCGGAAACGGTCATCCACGGGTCCTTCCAGATCAGGTACAGCACCCGCCGGTTTGGCCCCCGGTTTGACCCCCGGCCCGGCTTCGTCGTGACCCGGCGATAAGCCCTTTCGAATTCGGTGCTCAGGGTCTGGGCCCGGGCCTCGGCGCCGAAGACTCCGCCCAGAAGTTTGAAAAGAGGGATGTTGTCAGCGACCTCGATGGGGTGGGTCGTCACCACCCGGATGCCCCGGTCGGCCAGATCGCCGGCCATGTCCTTCGGCGTTTCGTCGATGTTGACGACGGCGTGGGTGGGTCTCAGGGCCGACACCTTTTCCATGTTCACCTTCTTGGTGCCGCCGACGGACGGCACGCCCTCGACCCGGTCCTCGGGATGGACGCAATACATCGTCCGACCGACGACCTGGAGTCCGAGCCCAAGCGCGAACAGCAGTTCCGTCAGGCTCGGCACCAGGGACAGGATCCTCGCCTGCGGCCCGGCGGGAGGATGTTCGGCCCCGGCGGCGTCGATTTGCGTGGTGGACAAGGTTTTCCTCCTTGGGCCGTTTTCGGAAAGAAACCCAAAAACGGCTGCGACAAAAGGGTTTCGGCCCGCTTTTCCCGGTTTTCCCCGAAACCGGATTGTTCCCGGATGTGACGCCCGTCACACCCAATTTATAGTGATTTTTCCTATATTTAATAATAAGTTCAAAATTCGCCACCAACCACCAAGTATGGTTTAATAAAACCCACCAGGTTGAGGATAATTAGTTAGGACGCCGATTGACGGAATGAAGGGATTCTTGTGCCGCCGGTGCGGCATATCCTGGGAACAATCCGTTGACGACTCGAAAACACAAGCGGACGCCAAGTCCTTGAACAAGCCCGAACCGGGCACCTGATGGACCATCCAGGTCGATCCCTCACCGCCGGTTCAACCCCCCGGTCGGCGAGTCCCAGGATGGCGCTGGTCAAGGTGCCGAAGACGAATCCGGCCTGCACGCTGCTGGTCAGCAGCGAAACCTGCGTCGCGCCGATGGCGAACTCGGCCCTGAGCGACGGCACCACCGCCGTGGCCGAGAACCAAAGCGTCATGGCGGCGACCTGACAGACCGCCAACAGCGTCAGTGATGCGATTTTATGATTCATTGCCGATAAGGCGAGATTCCCTTTTCGGGCATTGTCCTTGCCGGTCCCCCCGATGACAAGTTCTCCCAGCCGCTTGTCGTTTCCCTGTCGGACCTTCGATCCTTCACGCCTCTTGTCGTTTCCCTGTCGGTCCCCTGGGGGTCTCGGGGGACACCCCCGGCCTCACGACCTCCCCGATGTTTTTTTTCGGGGGACACCCCCGGCCTCCCCTGAGGCCTCTTGTTGTTGCCGCTTGCCAGGGGTCCGGGATGCGGCTATACCCGCCCCCGCTTAAGCGAAGGGGCGTTGCCTCCGTTCATCGACAAGGTACCCGGAAGGAATTCAGCCCATGGCCGTCGAGAGGACCCTGTCGATCATCAAGCCGGACGCGACGCGCCGCAACCTGACCGGAAAAATAAACGCCTGCCTCGAAGACGCCGGCCTCGGCATCGTCGCCCAAAAGCGCATCCGCCTCACCCGCGAGCGGGCCGAAGGCTTCTACGCCGTCCACAAGGAAAGGCCGTTCTTCAACGACCTGTGCGATTTTATGTCGTCGGGCCCGGTTGTCGTGCAGGTGCTGGAGGGCGAAGACGCCATCGCCAAAAACCGCCGGGTCATGGGCGCCACCAACCCCGAAGAGGCCGACGAGGGCACCATCCGCAAGCAGTTCGCCGAAAACATCGAGGCCAATTCGGTGCACGGTTCGGACAGCCGGAAAAACGCGGCCTTCGAGATCGCCTATTTCTTCGACGACTCGGAAATCGTCGGCTAGGCTTGCCCCGCCAAGGCGTATCGAAAACCAGTGTTTAGCCTATTGGTGCGGTTCAAGAGCGTTTCGGATCGGGCTTATTTCCGACGAGCCTGAACCAGGAGACCGACAATCGTCTCTTCGCCGAGCGCCTTACACGCCTCCAATCGATGCAGGCCTTCGACAAGGACAAAACGCTTAGCGTCCCGACGAACCCATATCGGGGTCAGTTGACCTTCCTCCAACATACTCTCGGCGATTTCGTTGACGACCTTGGGATTAAGCGTTTTTTGTCGCTTGACCGGCACATAGATGTCCTCAATCTTGAAGATCTGGTTCTTCATCAACATGTTGTTGAAGAGCCTTTGTTTCGGTATGGGTTCGGGCCCTTTTCCATGTTTCGAATCAATTCTTGATCCATGGTGTCGATTCCGAGCGTAACTAAGGATCGTTCCGGTTTACGGGTCTTACCGATTCACCCATTGATCGCCCATTAACCGCCAATCAGAAGAACCGCCGCCAGAACCAGAAGAAAGAGGCAAAAACCGACGAGTGCCCAGCCTTTCAACTTCGGTGAAGGGAAAGACGCGACGGCGAGAGCCGCAAAACCCGCCAGGCTCGCCATGAGTGTGGGGATGAAGGCCGAACCCAATTGTGGAGCCGCCAACTGCAACAGGCAGAGAAACGCAATCATATAGTCGGGCGAAAGGCCGATATGGGCGCGGTCCGGCACGAACTCGTAGCTATATCGAACGGCAATCGCCATCAGGTAGGTCAGCGCCAACGGTATGGACACGACCTGCAAATCGGTTGCGGTCAAAAGATACAGGACGGGGAATATGCCTTTGCTGAGGTAGTCCGCATAACAGTCAAAGTGCGCCCCGAAAGGCTCAAGTGCCGGGTTTCGCCCTACGGTCCGCCGCGCCACCCACCCGTCCACATTATCGATGACGACGGCCAACGCGGCCAAGGCCAATGCCAAGGAGGGCCGTCCCGACAAAACCGCCCAGCAGGCGAACAAAGAAATTGCCAGGCCGCCGAGAGTGATCAGGTTGGCCGCGTCAACGAGATAGACCAGCATGCCCGGCCGCGCCAACGGTGGCGATAATGGCAACGCAACCGCTTGGGCCCGGCTATTCCTCGACATTTTTGCTGACATTTCCCAGATAACTCTCAAATCGGCTCCTACAGTACGCAATTGTCAGGGTCATTGAAATGACTCCATGTTCGGCCCGGACAACAATCATCCCGGTCGACGCCGTAGATGCCGTAACGCCCGCTTATTGGCCGTCGATCAAGGCGCGCTCACCCTCGACCGTGACTCGGTCCTCGGCGATCAGCCGCAGCGCCCGGGGATAGATCTTGTGCTCTTGTTCCAGCACCCGGGCGGCCAGCGCCTTGACGTCGTCGTCGGGGCGCACCGGCACCTCGGCCTGGACGATGATCGGCCCGGTGTCCATTTCCGAACGCACAAAATGGACGGTGCACCCGGAAGCCTTCTCGCCGGCGTCGAGGACCCGTTGATGCACGCCCAGGCCCTTGAACGCCGGCAGCAGCGACGGGTGAATGTTGATCAACCGGTCCCGCCAATGGTCGATGAAGGGGTCGGACAACAGCCGCATGAAGCCGGCCAGGCAGACGAATTCGGCGCCCGCCTTCTCGATGGCGGCGGTCATCGCCTTATCAAACGGCTCGCGCCCGTCGAACGGTTTGTGGTCGATGACGGCGGTGGCGATGCCGGCCTTCCCGGCCCGTTCCAGCCCCTCGGCGCCGGCGACGTTGGAGATCACCAGCACAATTTCGGCCGGCCAGCCGGGCGCCGCCCCGGCGTCGATCAGGGCCTGCAGGTTGGAACCCCGCCCGGATATCAGGACCGCAACCTTCACGGCTTCCAGGCGCTGTCCAGGTTGTCGATGGCGATGCCGGCGTTCTCGCCCTCGGCGACTTCGACGGCGCCGATGCGCAGCGCCAGCGCGCTGGCGTCCCCCAAGGCGTCCTCCACTTCGTCGGCCTGGTCGGCGGCGGCGATCACCACCATGCCGATGCCGCAGTTGAAGGTGCGGGCCATTTCGTGGGCCTCGATGCCGGTTCCCCTCAACCAGCCGAACACCGGGGGCAGCGGCCAGGCGTCGGCGTCGAGCACCGCCGTCAGGCCGTCGAGCAGGGCCCGGGGGATGTTTTCGACCAGGCCGCCGCCGGTGATGTGGGCGAAGCCCCTGACGCCGCCGGTGGCGGCCGCGGCGAGGCAGGGTTGGACGTAGATCCGCGTCGGGTCGAGCAGCGCCCGGCCGAGATCGCGCTCGGCATCGAAAGGCGCCGGGGCGGCGTAATCCAACCTTAAGTCCTCGACCACGCGGCGGACCAGCGAAAACCCGTTGGCGTGCAGGCCCGACGACGTCAGACCGAGGACCGCGTCGCCCGGTTTTGCCGTCTCGCCTGTCAGTACCCGGCCGCGTTCGACGGCGCCGACGGCGAAGCCGGCCAAATCGTATTGGCCTGGTTTATAGAGCCCCGGCATTTCCGCCGTTTCGCCGCCAATCAGCGCGCAACCGGCCTGGCGGCAGCCTTCGGCGATGCCGGCGACCAGGTCGCGCCCGGCCTCGACGTCGAGCTTTCCGGTGGCTAGGTAATCGAGGAAGAAAAGCGGCTCCGCCCCCTGGACCACCAAGTCGTTAACGCACATGGCGACCAGGTCGACGCCGATGGCGTCGTGATGGCCGGCGGCCTCGGCGACCAAGACCTTGGTGCCGACGCCGTCGGTGGCGGCGACCAGCATCGGGTCCTGGTAACCGGCTTCCTTGAGGTCGAACAGGGCGCCGAAGCCGCCCAGGTTTGAGGCCACGCCGGGCCTCTTCGTGGCTTCCGCCAACGGCTTGATGGCTTCGACGAAGGCGTTGCCGGCGTCGATGTCGACGCCGGCGTCCTTGTATCGGTCGCCGCCGTATTTATGCACTTTTTGGCTAATACCTTCCTCCTTGGACGGGCTATGGTAGATTGCTGCCCCGACAAGTCCCGACAAGTCCCTGGGGGGGTAAAGATAATGTATCCATGCCGTTTTGTAATGGCTGATGTTGATGATTGAGCGCTCAATCCGCCACTTTATACTGGCTGGCCTGGCGACCTTGTTCGCCGTTTCCGCCACCATGCCTGGGGCGGCCCAGCCGATGGACGTTTTCGAGGTCCGCGACGTCGCCGTCGATGTCACCGCCGAGACCGCCACCAAGGCCCGCGAGCTGGCCCTGATCGAAGGCCGGAAACTGGCCTTCCGCCGGCTGCTGGAACGGTTGACGCTGCGCATCGAACACCAGGGCCTGCCGGACCTGGGGGCGGAAGAGATCGCCGCCTACGTCAACGACTTTTCGGTCGCCGAGGAGAAGACCTCCGCCGTGCGCTACCTGGCGCGGCTGAATTTCCGCTTCAAGCATGAGGAAATCCGTGGGCTCCTCAACGACCTCGGGTTTAGCTTCGCCGAAACCGTCTCCAAGCCGGTGCTGGTGCTGGCGGTGTTTCAGAACGCCGGCGCGTTGATCCTGTGGGACGAACCGAACCCGTGGCGCGACGCCTGGGCCGCGCGCCCGGCCCGTCAGGGGCTGGTGCCGACCCTGATGCCGCTGGGCGACCTCAAGGACATCGCCGCCATCGGCGCCGAGCAGGCCATGGACGGGGACCTGCAGCGGCTGAACGTCATTTCCCGGCGTTACGGGGCTAGCGATTCGCTGGTGGTTTTCGGGGTGCTGCGGGTTGACGCGGCCCCATCCAGGCGGGTCCTGGAAGTCTATTTCACCCGTTACGGCAAGCAGCTCCGCGAACAGACCGAGGTCATGAGCTTCAGCCAAAAAGAAAACGAGACCGTGGGCGGCCTTCTCGCCCGGGCGGCGGAGGAATTGACCTTCGTTGTCGAGGATAACTGGAAGCGCGACAACATCATGCAGTTCGAGCGCACCGGCGTGATCGCGGCGGTGGTGCCGATCACCCGGCTCAAGGACTGGCTCGACGTGCGCGCCCGGCTGGCCGGCGTCGCCGTCGTCCGGCGCGCCGAAATGGTGCTGCTTTCGCGGTCCGAGGTCCGGGTCAACCTGCATTTCATCGGCGACCGCGACCAGTTGGCGCTGGCCTTGGAGCAATCGGACCTGAGGCTGTTCGAGGAAGGCGGACAATGGCGGCTCGGCCTGGCCGGAGCGCAGCCGAAGGGAAAGTCCTAGGCCGATGAACCTTCCCAACCTGATTACCTTCGGGCGCTTGTTCTCCGTTCCGGTGATTTTGTGGCTGATCCTCGACGGCCTCATGCTGGCCGCCTTCTGGGTCTTTTTCGTTGCCGCGCTGTCGGATGCCGTCGACGGCATCATCGCCAAGTACTTCGACGCCGAAACCGTGTTCGGCGCCTTTCTCGACCCGATCGCCGACAAGGCGCTGCTGGTTTCGGTTTATCTGATGCTCGGCCACCAAGGCTACGTCGAGGCCTGGTTGGTGATAATGGTGGTATTCCGTGACCTGGTGATTCTCGGCGGCGCGATTCTGTTCCAAACCGTGACCCAGTCGCTGACCATGCAGCCGCTGACCATTTCCAAGGTCAACACGTTCGTGCAGTTTGTTTTCGTCGTTATCGTGCTTTGGGTCGAGGCCTATGGTCTCGACGGGGGCGCGGCGATCCGGGTAATCGGTTATATTGTCGCCGTGACGACCTTGTGGTCGGGGACCGCCTATGTAATCACCTGGAGCCACCGCGCCGCCGTCATGGAAGACACCGGCAATCCAGAGGAGACGGAATGAGCCGAGAAAAGCGAACCCTGTTCTGGATCGCCGGGCTGGCTGTCTTCGTGTTCGTCCTCCAATTGCTGTCCGGCGTCCTGATGCCGTTCGTCGCCGGCATGGCGATCGCCTATTTCCTCGACCCGGTGGCCGACAAGCTGGAACAAAAGGGCCTATCGAGGACCTTGGCGACGACGGCTATCATCGCCGCCTTCTTCTTCGTCGCCGTCGGCGTGCTGGTGTTGCTGTTTCCGCTGCTCCAAGCCCAGGTGGTCAGCCTGGCGGCCTTCGTCCCGGACCTCAGCGACACCTTCCGCGATTATGCCGAACCCTTCCTGGAACGCCTTCGGGCCGACCTGTCGGCGCCGGAGATGGAGCGCCTGAAGGAAGCGGCCGGCAACTACGCCGGCACCGCCATCCAATGGATGAGCGGCCTCTTGGGCGACCTGTGGAAGGGTGGCCTGGCGGTTTTCAACGTCCTGTCGCTGCTCATCATCACCCCGGTGGTGGCGTTCTACCTGCTCCGCGATTGGGACCTGATCGTTGCCCGCTTCGATTCCTACCTGCCGCGGGCCGCGGCGTCGACGATCCGCGAACAATGCGCCGCCATCGACACCACCATCGCCGGTTTCGTGCGCGGCCAGGCTTCCGTGTGCCTGGTGCTGGCCGCCTGGTACGGCTTCGGCCTGAGCGTCGTCGGGCTGGAATCCGGGCTTCTGGTCGGAATCGGCGCCGGCGCCATATCGTTCATTCCCTATCTCGGCGCCGCCATCGGGCTCATCGTTGGCGTCGGCATCGCGCTGGCGCAGTTTTCCGACTGGTTGCCCATCGGCCTGGTGGCGGGGGTCTTCATCATCGGCCAGACGACCGAAAGCTACGTGCTGACGCCGAGGCTGGTCGGCGGGCGCATCGGCCTGCATCCGGTGTGGATCATCTTCGCGCTGCTGGCCGGTGGTGCGTTGTTCGGATTCACCGGCGTTCTCTTGGCCATACCGGCGGCGGCGATCATCGGCGTGTTGATCCGCTTCGGCCTTTCGAGGTACCTGGAAAGCCCGTTTTACCACGGCGGCAAGGCCCCGGGGAATCCAATGGGGAAGACAAAGGCGAAAAGCCAAACGCGGGCAAAGGCCAAAACCAAAAGTAAAAGCAGGGCCAGGAAAAAGAAGTGAACGCCCCCCCATCGACCTCCCCGTCACCCCCCTCGCAACTGGCGCTTGATTTCGACCACCGCCCGGCGCTCGGCGGTGACGATTTCCTGGTCGCAACCCCCAACGCCGAGGCCGTCCGCTGGCTCGACGCCTGGCCCGACTGGCCGGGCCCGGCGCTGGTGATTTTCGGCCCCGCCGGATCGGGCAAGACGCATCTGGCCGAAGTCTTCCGCTCAAAAAGCGGCGCCCGGCCAGTAGGCCTTCGGGGGCTTGGGGACGAGGCGGCCCCGGCGCTCATGGGCGATGCCCGGGCGTGTGTCCTGGAGGACGCCGAGGCGGCCGTCGCCCGGGGCCTGGAAGAGCCGCTTCTGCACCTCTACAACCACGTCAAGGAATCCGGCCGCCATATCCTGCTGACCGCGAAGCAGCCGCCGACGCGGTGGGGTATCGTCCTCGGCGATCTGGTGTCGCGGCTGAATACGGCGGTTCAGGCCGGCATCGGGGCGCCCGACGACGCGTTGATCACCGCCGTCCTGGTCAAGCAGTTCACCGACCGCCAGTTGAAGGTCGATGTCGAGGTGATCTCGTACATGCTGACGCGCATGGAGCGCTCCTTCGACGCCGCCCGGCGCATGGTCGGCGCCATCGCCGACCTGGCGCTGGAGGAACGGCGCAACATCACGGTGCCACTGGTGCGCCGAGTTTTGGATAATTTTTAGGGAGGAAACCTGTCAATGGATCTGGGGATCAAGGAAAAAAAAGCCATCGTCTGCGCGTCATCGAAGGGGCTTGGCAAGGGCTGCGCCCTGTCGCTGGCCCGCGAAGGCGTCAACGTTACCATCTGCGCCCGGACCGAGGAAACGCTAGAGGAGGCGGCCGACGAAATCAGGGCCTTGGGTGGCGGCGCGGTGACGATGGTGGCCTGCGACATCACTACCGAAGACGGACAAAAGGCGGTGCTGGCGGCGTGCCCGGCGCCCGATATCCTGATCAACAACGCCGGCGGGCCGGCGCCGGGGGACTTCCGCGACTGGGACCGGGAGACCTGGATCGCGGCCCTCGACGCCAACATGCTGACGGCGATCTTCCTCATCAAGGCAACCGTCGACGGCATGATCGAGCGCCGGTTCGGGCGCATCGTTAACATCACATCTTCGGCGGTGAAGGCCCCGATCGAGATTTTGGGGCTGTCCAACGGCGCGCGCTCGGGGCTGACCGGGTTCGTTGCCGGCCTGGCGCGCAAGACCGTGGCCGCCAACGTCACCATCAACAACATCCTGCCCGGCCCGTTCGATACCGAGCGTATGCATGCCAACATCAAGGTCAACGCGGAGAAGGCCGGGCTCTCCGTCGAGGAGATGACGAAGCGGAAGGCCGCCGCCAACCCGGCCGGGCGCTTCGGCGACCCCAACGAGTTCGGCGAGCTGTGCGCCTTTGTCTGCTCGGCCCAGGCCGGCTACATCACCGGCCAGAACCTGCTCATCGACGGTGGTGGATTTCCGGGGACGTTCTAGGGGGGGAGAGCGCCTTCAGTTATTCCAGATACCCGGTCCCAACAATATTTGCTAAGCTAATCATACTTCGGTCGGGAGTCACCTTGACGGAACTGCGGGTCTCCGACCGGCCGGGATCCGCTTGAAGTTGGCGGCTGAGGCTTGAATCGGGTTTTTTGCCGTTGGCGCTTTGAGCGCCGGCCATCGCAGGCAACCCAACCCACAAGAGCGTGATCAAAGCGCAAGCAAATAAACGGAAAAAAGGCCTGCGCACGGTACGATCCGATTTTTCATTCAGTGAACCCAAAAACGAGCCCACTAACTAACCTGAACGCGACTTTACATTAAGTTTTATCTATTGACATAGGGAATTTTCACGCATCGGGCGACTAAAAATGCCACTCGCCAACGCAGATCGACATTGATTCAATGCAACGGCGGTTTCACCCTTCCTCGAACGGCGAGGACTTGAAGATTTCCAGCACCTCGGCCCGTTCGCGCAGCGCTGCCAGGGCTGGGTAGGTTTCGGGGGGAAAGAGTTCCGGGCGTTTCTCAACCGAGTGGGTGAGCGCGCAAGCCGCCGTGACATCGGCCTGGGTCATTTCGGGGCCCAAGAACCAGGGGTCTTGATTTTGCTCTGGGGCCTCGGCCTGCAGCCATTGCAGGCCCGATCCCACCTGGCCCTCGAAACGCCGGACCAGGCGGGGGTCGGTGGTGCCTCCGGCCCGGTAACGGGTTTCCATGTTCAGCGCCACCACCTTTTCCGCCACCCCGAGGGCCACCGTGGCGATGCGCAGCACCTTGCGCCGGTCTTCACCGGCGGGCGGCGTCAAGGAGATGTCCGGGCCCGCGGTTTCATCCAGGTAATCGAGGATCATCTGGCTGTCGAACAGCACCTCGTCATCATCGAGCACCAGCGCCGGCACCTTGCCCAGGGGGTTGATGGCGCCAAGCGCCTTTTGATCGGCGAATACCGACAGCGACTGGCGCTCGAAGGGGATGCCGTAAAAGTTCATGGTCACCGCGACCCGGCGCAGGAATGGCGAGTCCATCTGCCCGACCAAGATCATTTATTTTTCCCTGTCAGGGCCCTGGGGGTCTCGGGGGACACCCCCGCTCCCCCGTACGCCCTTCCTCGCCTCTTGGGATTTCACAAGTTTCAGCTTCTTGCCCTTGATGGTCATGGAGACGTCTCCCGAGCACAGCTTGAGGGCGTCGTCGCCGAACACCTCGCGGCGCCAGCCCTTCAACGCCCGCACCTCGGCCTGCTCGCCGAAGGCGGCGATGAGTTCGATGTCGGCGGCCGAGGCCAGCAGCTTCGAAGCGACATCGGAGTCCTCGGATTTCATTTTCAGCAACACCTTCAAGAGATCCGACACCGGCCCGATGCCGCGCGGCAGTTGCGGTTTCAGCTTCGGTTCCGGGCGCTCGCCCTCGGGTACCGCCAGGCCCATCTTCACCGCGTTTAGGAGTTGTTGGCCCCGGTCCCCCTTGGCCAGCCTGGCGCCGAGGCCCCGGGTGCGGGCGAGCTGTTCGGGGTTGCCCGGCGTGTGGTGGGCGATTTCGACCAGCGCCTCGTCGCGCAGCACCCGGTTGCGGGGCACGTCGAGGCGTTGGCATTCGGATTCGCGCCACGCCGCGACCTCGCGCAACACGGCAAGAGTCTTAGCGTCGGCGGATCGGATCTTGATGCGGCGGAAGGCCTCGCGGGGCTCGCCGTCATAGGTGGCGGGACGGGTCAGCACCGCCATTTCCTCCTTGAGCCAGCTTTCGCGGCCGTTGGTGTGGAGTTTCCTGGCCAGTTTCTCGTAGGCCGGGCGCAGGTGGGTGACGTCGGCCATGGCGTATTTGATTTGGCGTTCGCTCAACGGCCTGAGCGACCAGTCAGTAAAGCGCGAGCCCTTGTCGATGCGGGCGTCGGCGAGCTTGGTGACCAGGGTCTCGTAGCCGACCGAGTCGCCAAAGCCGCAGACCATGGCCGCGACCTGGGTATCGAACACCGACGCCGGCAGCCGCCCGGCCTGATGGTAGAAAATTTCCAGGTCCTGACGGGCGGCGTGGAAGACCTTGAGCACGTTTTCGTCGGCCAGAATCTCATACAGCGGTCCCAGGTCGATGCTGTCGGTGAGCGCGTCGACGCAGCGGGCCTCGTCGGGCCCGGCCACCTGCACCAGGCACAGGATCGGCCAATAGGTCGTCTCGCGCATGAATTCGGTATCGACGGTGATGTAATCGGCGGATCGAAGGCGGGCGCAGAAATCGGCCAGCGCCTGGGTGTCGGTGATCATCGGCATGGGCGGCAGGTATAGACGTATTTGGCGGCAGCGGAAAGGGGGACAGGGGGGAATGATTGGGCGTGATGACAAGGGGAAAACACGGTGCTACATCATTATATTCAAGAATTTTAATATATGGCGGAGGAGAAAACCGTGATCCGTATCGTCGCAAGCCTGCTGGTGGCCGCCGCCGTGCTGATGCCGGGGCGCCCGGCGCCGGCCAAGGAAGTGAAAATCAATCATGGCGGCCTGACCCTCAACGCCGACCTGGAGCTGGCCGGGGGCAAGACATTGGCCGACGGGGTGGTGTTGATGACCCACGGCTTGCTGGCCCACAAGGGCATGGAGATCATGACGGCACTGAAGGGTTTATTGGCCGAACGGGGGCTGAATACGCTCGCCATCAACCTGTCCCTCGACCTCGACGACCGCCACGGCATGGTCGACTGCCCGACCCCGCACCGCCACCGCGACGCCGATGCCATGGGTGAGATCGCCGCCTGGGTCGCTTGGCTGAACAACAAGGGCGCCGGCCCGGTCACTCTCCTCGGCCATTCCCGGGGCGGCAACCAGGCGGCGCGTTACGCCGCCGGCAACCCCGACCCGGCGGTCAAACGCCTAGTTCTGGTGGCGCCGGCGACCTCCAACCCCGGCAAACCGGCCAGGGGATACTATCGGCGTTACAAGAAGGACCTGGCGCCGCTGTTGAAGAAGGCGCGCGATCTGATGGCGGCGGGAAAGGGCGATGCGCTGATGAAAGACGTCGACTTTCTTTATTGCCCGAAGACCACCGTTACCGCCGCCACTTTTGCCGATTACTACGGCGCCAACCCGGAGCGCGACACGCCAAGTGTCATCCGGCGCATCACGCTGCCGGTGCTGGCGGTGGCCGGAGGGAGCGACCGCGTCAATCCCCACTTCGGCAAGAAAATGAAAAAACTGCCCCAGGCCAACGTGAAGCTGGTGGTGATCGAAGACGCCGGCCATTTTTTCCGTGATCTTTTCGGCGAGGACCTGGCCGACGCCATCGCCGAATTCATCGCCAAAGGCCCAGAAAGCTAGGAAAAGCTAGGAGGGGTAGGGCACCCTTTTCCGAAAGGCGCAAAAGAAACAGCCCCTCCGGTTGCCCGGCGGGGCCGTTCCCCACTCAAAATCTCTTCAAATCCTTGCGGACCCTGGGAAACCTTGAGCTAGAACTTAGTTCCTCAATTGGCAAGCCAACTAATTCCCTAAGCTCTGAAAAAACCATAACGGTATTTTTTTGAGAACGGAAGACGAATTCAATCCACACCCCTGTGGAACCTGGGGATAACTGAAAGTTTTTTTCGACGGCGATTTTTCGCCTCAGAGGATCAGGTATTTCTTATTGTCCCTGTCCGGGCTAACGCCCATCCCCGCCTCTTGTCACCCAATAACCGACGCGGGGGAAGTGCACCACCACGTCTCCGACCTGTTCGTCGGCCCGCGCGATGGCTATTTCCTGGGCGCTGATACGGACGATGCGCCCGGTAACGGCGTTGGGAAGGCCGATGCCGATGGGCTCCACCGTCACTTCGTCGCCGGGTTTGAGCCCGGTGGGGTCGTCGTCGCCCGTTTCAGGAGTCTCGGGCGTTGCCGCCTTGGCGACGGCGAGCGCTTCTTTTGAGTCCATGTCGGCGGGACGGCCGTGGCCGATGGCCTTGACGCGTTCTTCCCACGGCACGAGTCTCTGGAACTGGCTCAGGAACTCGGGCCCCTTCGAATAACGCCCGCGGATGAACCACACCAGGTAATAGCAAAGCGCGTCGGGCAGGCCCGGCTCGGCCCCGAGCATGAAGTTCCGAGTCTCAAGGCGGTCGTCCATCCATTGCAACTGCGCCCGGATCTGGGCCAGGGTCGCGGGCAGGTCGCGGGTCATTTGGGCTATGTCATAGCCGGCACCGAAATAAAGCGGCCCCCGGTCTTCCCTGAAATCGTCGGGCAGATCGTCGCCAGCGTCGCCAAACACCAGGCCGATAACGGAAGTGAACAAGGGCCCGTCGGTCCACCGCCCGACGCCCCAGGCCATGCCCGCGGCGCCGCCGGGGAACAGGGTCGGTTCGGGATTCAGGCGCTCAATCTCGCGGATGATGGAATGGGAATCGCAATAGACGTCGGCGCCGATCTGCATCACCGGGGTCAGCCGGTAGCCGCCGGTCATTGGCATCAGGTCGGGCTTCGGCGGCAGCCTGGGAATGGTCACCGAGCGCCAGTCCAGGTCCTTGAGGCCGAAGACGACGCGAACCTTTTCCGACACCGGCGATTGCGGATAATGGTGGAGGATGATGTCGCTCAACGCTCAGGGTCCTTGTTTTAATGGGATGATCCTTACCATATAATCTGGGCAATGACAGGGGAGGGGAATCGATGAAACTGGCATGTTACCGCCACAACGCTGCGCCACGACTGGGCGTCTACACGGAGGACGGCCTCATCGAGATCGCCGGCGGCTTGGCCGAGACCTATCCGTCCATCCGCGCCGTCATCGAGAAATCGGGCTTCGCCGAGATCGAGTCCTGGGCCGCCCCTCAAGGCAGCAGCAACATTAGCGTCGCGGTAAACGCCATCAACAATCATTTCACTTTCATGATCACCTCCCTGTGAACTCTAACCCCGAAACGAGGCCCCGAAACGAGGATCGTCGCTCCCTGAGTGCAATTTTGCTGATCGGGCAACGCGACGCCCGCACCGGCATCCCCTTAACCGGGCTCGCCCGATGGCTCGCCTCCGTTGCTGACAGTGGTAGCACGAGGGGCGGTCGAGGGTGAATCCGGCGCTGAGGCCAGAAATCTGGAATTGCTATTAGCGGACATTCATTCCAGCGCCTTCGATGTCCGTTAATGGGATGACGGCAGCCCTTGCCCGGGGCCCGAAAATCCCTTGCTCGCGGTTATCACGGCCTGCCCGTAATCTAAGGGCGATAGGGGCGTCGGCCCGCGAATCTCAGACGCCACTTAAGGCCATAAGGAAGTGTCGGGAAGTGATAGCCGTCGCATTTTACCGAAAAAATGCGACGGAGCGGTGTTTTTTGTTTGAATACAGGTGGTTATGGGGGAAGTTGGGGGGAGGCTTTCGGGGGGGGCAAGAAGACATTCCAAGCGACAATGTCCGCTCTACCCTAAACAACAGAACATTTTCGGATTGGCGCCGATGTCCACACATGACCCAAAGCGGACATTTGTGCACACGAGCTTTGGCCCGAGAGGGCCTTCCCTTCAACCGAGATTGTACTCAATGGCATTTGGCTCGGAGTACGGGGTCACTTCACCTATCCATCTGGTGCAAGTTGCTTCTTAATCACAACTTTGAGCGATTCTTTGCGCATCATGCTCCTTAGCGCGTCCTCGACATCCTCGATTGGACGTTCAGCGGAAAGTAGGAGATCTGCCTTGAATTTAGGGTTAGCGAGTAGTTTGAGCGCCTTTCGAATGGTTTCCGGCCGGTGATGGTAGACGCCTTTTATGGTGAGTTCGTTATAGTGGACCGAGTGGGCATCGAGGGAAAAGGTGGTGCCGGGGGCGCACCCACCGAAAAGGTTGACCAGACCGCCCGGTCGCACAGAGGCGATCGCGTCAGACCAGACCTCCGGTACTCCGGTCGCGTCGATCGCGATCCAGGCGCCTCTACCGTCTTGCGTTTTGGCAAGTGTCACATCCGCCTGACCACCGCCACGGGCGATTTCAATGGTTTCGGCAGCACCCAATTTCTTACCAATCTTGAGGCGGCCGGGATTGGGATCTGCCAAAATAACCCTATGCCCCTCCATCGCTAGTGCCGCAACGAAAAGGAGGCCGATGGGACCGGCGCCGAAAACCAGGATTTCCACCGGACCGCGTTGGCCGTATCGCGGGAGATCGCAGGCATCGATACCATGGAGAACGCACCCAAAAGGTTCCGTCAGAGCAGCTTTTTCAAACGAGAGGTTCTTCGGAATTAGGTGGGTGTTTCGCTGGACGAACCGTTTCGGAACGAGGAGAAATTCCGCGAAGGCGCCGTTAAGGTAATGGAGATCTTCGCACAGGTTTTCATGACCCATCTGGCATACATCACAAGTCAGGCAGGGCGCGGAATTGGCGACCACGACCGCGTCTCCAACAGAAAAGGTCGTAACGCCGGGTCCAACGGCGGCGATGCGACCCGCCATCTCGTGGCCGAATAGAGTGGGTACCTGGAGCATGCGGGGATGACCGCCACGTCGGAATACCTTGACGTCAGTACCGCAAGTGGTGGCGGCTTCGACGCTTAGCAGAACTTCACCAGAACCGGGCTGAGGAACAGGGACCTTCTGAATTTCGATTCGCTCGGGTCCCAGCAGCACCGCCCCCAGCATTGTCTCTTGAACTTCCATCACAATCCAGATGCGACACTCGATGGAGTGAAAAGGATCTTCAGGGCGTGGTGCTTCCTAACCAACGAAACGCCGAGTTCGAAATCGTCGAGCGGCAATTTGTGGGTAACAAGGGGTGACGGGTCCAAATCTCCGCTGCTGATGAGTTCGAATATCTCGGCTTGCTCTTTCAATGCTGCCGAATAGGTTCCCAATATCCGTCGTTCGAATTTGAACACCAAGTTGAGGCTACACTTTGCTTGTGCCTCTTCGGGGGCGTGCGCGAAGAGCACTACGGAACCTCCCCGGCGAGTCAGGTTGAGACCGTCCTCTAGGGTATCACTGCCGCCGACCGTGTCGAAGACAGCATCGGCCCCGATTCCATTCGTCGAGGCGAGCACGGCTTCGAGGGCTTGTGCTCCGGGTCCAATTGTTTGCGAAGCGCCGAGCTTTTCCGCCGTCGCTAGCCTCTCAGGAACAGGATCGACAACCGTCACAGCGACGCCCGGAAAGACTGCTCGCAGGACCAGTAAATGGAGGAGCCCCATACTCCCCGAACCCAGGATTACCGCCGCACCGTTCCCGTCAATGTTGGCACGATGGATTCCACGGAGCACGCAAGCGGCGGGCTCCATGAACACTGCCGCTTCGTCAGTGAGGTGGTCTGGAAGACAACGCGCCGCGAGTTCCGTTGCCCGATGTCGAACCAGGATTTTGTCAGCGAAGCCACCGGGTTCTAGGAGGTTCTCCCGGAACACATCACACATGGTTTCATTGGCGCGACGGCAAAAAAGACATTCACCACAGGGAACATGGTGCGGGACCACCACGCGGTCTCCGTCCCGAAATTTGGTGACACCGTTGCCAACGGCGATAACCTCGCCTACCAATTCGTGGCCAAGTACCGTACCGGCAGGCGCGCCGCCGACGTCGAGTTTGAACAGATCGGTACCACAAAAACCTACGACTCGCAGACGCAGGAGAATTTCGCCGACACCTGGGAGCGGGACTGGCCTTCGTTCCAATGCCGTCTTGTCGCCACCAAGACAGGCGACGACCAGATGGCTGCTTTCCACGTACGGATTGCTTTTCGCCTGCTTGGGGGTGCTCTCTTGGACCATGGAAGCCGTGTTGCCGGACAATATCAAGGTGCTCCTTCGCCGTGAGCCGAATACTGACGTTTCCTCTTTGAATTAGCAACCACGGGAGGGTTGTAGCGTCAAAGATACTGGTTCGCCGTGTCACAGTATCAGCCGACGCCCACCTCGACTAAGTAAACGCTAGTCGAATTTCACTGTAGAGTACTTGGGTTTCTAACGTTTTTGGCCCATATGGTTGCCAATGAAATGGCAATCAAAACTCATTATTAAGTCCACGGATTCAGGATACCAGATATTTCCGTTACAGAAATTCACGGTATCCCCTTCGTGTCGAAAGATTTCCCTAATCTCGGGAAAAGTCTTGCAAGCGGAGTTTTAATTGTCGAATAGTTTTTGTCCAGTGGCACTCTCTAAGCAAATGTCAGTTCCTTCAGATCACCGTTGAAACTAGCGAAGGAGCATGAGGCCGCGTCCTTCAGCCTCATAGCATCTTTTGGCTATTAACGGACCTTTGGCCGGGCCGTGATCCAGGTCCGCTTTCACCCCGAAGGCGGATGTCGGGAAGGTGGTCGTTGTATGTCGGCTATTGATATGGGGAGGGTCAAAAAATGCGGGAGCGATAGACAATCTGGTGATAGGAAACTCTCCAGAATACCTAAGAGAGGAATTACAAAATATGATCGAAAATTTATATCCGTGATTTCGCCGCTTTTGCGCGCATTTTACGTTCCGCAGAATGTCTCGTGCACGACTTCCTCGGGCAGCGGGGGGTGTTGGTAGTCGAGTTTATTCGGTTGCTCGTCAAAGGGGGTTGAAAGGATACCCTGCAGGGTTTCGAAGGGTTCGAAATCGCCCCGGCAGGCCGATTGGATGACCGCTTCGATCCGGTGATTGCGCGGGATGTAGGCCGGGTTGGCGGCCCGCATTGCGGCTTGTCTTTGCGGTTCGCTTCGCGTCTCGCGTTGCAGCCGGGCCCGCCATGCCTTGACCCATCCGACGAACGCCGCCGCGTCGTCAAAAACCCCGTTCAAAGGCGCGTCGCTCTTTTGAGACAGGCCGCACAGGCAGCGGAAGGTGCACGTGAAATCGACGCTCTGCGCGGCCATCACGGATAGCAGATCATGGGCCAGAGCAAAATCTTCATCGTGGTCTTCCGCGAGGCCAAGTTTGGCTCTGAATTCCGTTGTCCAGGCGACGTTGAAATGAAGCGGGAAGGCATTGACCGCGGTGGTCGCGATGTCCCTGGCGACCGTTTCCTCAGGAGCGAGCAGGGGCAGGATCGTCGAGGCAAAACACGAGAGATTCCATAGCGCCATGTCTGACTGGCGCCGATAGGCATAGCGCCCCTGAAAATCGATAGAACTGAACACCATGTCCGGATGATAGGTATCCATAAAAGCACACGGACCATAATCGAAGGTCTCACCGCAAATCGACATGTTGTCGGTATTCATCACGCCATGAATAAAGCCGACCGCCATCCATTTGGCGATCAGCATGCCTTGCCGGGCGACCGCCTGGTCAAGCAGCGCCGCGTAAGGATTTTCGGCCTCCAGGGCGTCGGGAAAGTGGCGCGCGATCACATGGTCGGCGAGCAACCGCAATCCTTCGTTGTCCTGGCGGGCGGCGAAGAACTGAAAGGTGCCGACCCGAATGTGGCTGCTCGCAACCCGCGTCAGCACGGCCCCCGGTTGCACCTCTTCGCGGAATATGGTCTCGCCGGTGAGCACGGCGGCCAGCGCACGGGTCGTCGGAATGCCGAGCGCCGCCATCGCTTCGCTGAGGATATATTCGCGCAACACCGGCCCGACCCATGCCCGTCCGTCGCCGCTGCGGGAAAACGGTGTCTGGCCTGATCCTTTCAATTGAATGTCACGACGGTTGCCATCGCCATCGATGAGTTCGCCAAGCAGGATCGCGCGACCGTCGCCCAATTGCGGCACCCAACCGCCGAACTGATGGCCCGCATAGGCCATGGCCAGGGGGTCGGCCCCGTCCGGCACCCGGTTGCCGGCCAGGATTTCGATCCCCTCCGGCGTCGCCAACGCCTCCGGGTCGAGGCCGAGATGGCGGGCCAGCGGGTGATTGATTTTGATCAGCGTCGGGTGCGAAACAGGCGTCGGCGCCAACCGCGCATAGAACCGGTCGGGAAGCCGGGCGTAGCTGTTATCAAACGGAAAATACATTGGTGGTATCCACGACACGAACAGATGAGATCTTTGCTGTCCGGCCATCATACTTTACGGCGTTCCGTAGAAAACGCTAGATTTGACCGCGCCTGAGAAAATTATTGGAGCCGAACATGCGGTACGGGATCACTTCACATATGCTATCCTGAACCCATGGCCTCCACCGATCCAGAAATAATTTTACGTCTGCAAAACATCGGGGAGCAGGATGGATTGACGCTCGACATTGGCGAGGCGGCGTTGCTGCTAGCCAATCTGGAACTGCCCAAAAATAGTCTCGGTAGGTATTTGGATGAGCTTGATCTCATCGTTTCTGATACGACCAAGGCAGCGCGCGGTACGCGTAACCTACCTGGTCGGATAATGGTCCTGTCCGATATTTTGTTCAAACGACACGGCTACCGAGGTGATATCGACTCATACGACGACCCGCAAAACGCTAACTTAATGCGGGTAATCGAACGTCGGAAAGGGTTGCCTGTAGCGCTTGGTATCTTGGTGATCCACGCTGCTCGCTCCCAGGGATGGGATATTACTGGTCTGAATTTCCCGGGCCATTTTCTCTTGCGCCTGACCGAGTCTGGCGAGCATGCCGTGATCGATCCATTCGATGAAGCGCGGATTCTTGGCAGCGAAGACCTTCAACATATCTTGGCCCGAGTTCATGGACCCCAAGTGGAATTACAACCGGAATTCATTCAATCGGTATCCGACCGGGATATTCTGCTTCGATTGCAAAACAACATAAAATACCGGGCGCTCGAGGATGGCAATCGGACGCGCGCCATCGAAGTCTTGAAATCGATGATCATGATAGCTCCCATGAAAGTTGATATCATGGCAGAATTGGTGTCGCTTGAGGCTTCTAAAGGTCACTATCGCTCGGCGCTGGGCCGCCTTGATCTCTTCTTGGAACATTACCCCAAGGCCAAGAATGCCCCTGCCATATTAGACCTCAAACGAAACGTTCAAAGCCGCCTTAATTGAAAAGAAGCATATGTGCGTTCGCGCAATCAGGCAGTCCATGCCAGGATATGAGCACGAATGACGGCGCGGGTTATCTCAAGGTTTACCGAACCCCTCTGGGCCAGCGAATGTCCGCTTTCGGGGGTAAAGCAGACATAGATCACCCGATAATGAACATGCAAATAGACGCATAAGTGCGCACGAATACGCTTGTTATAAATACTATACTAGGGTAGGGTATTTATAAATACGGAGGGATTACCCATGACCACAGGCAAATTCATTGCTTACTTCCGCGTTTCGACGGATCGCCAGGGGCAAAGCGGTCTCGGCCTCGAGGCGCAACAGAAGGCCGTCATGGACTATCTCGACGGCGGCAACTGGAAACTGGTTGGCGAATATACCGAGGTTGAAAGCGGCAAGCGTATCGACAGACCCGAACTGGCCGACGCCCTGGACGCCTGCAAGCGCGAAAAGGCGAAACTTGTTATTGCGAAGCTGGACCGCCTAGCCCGCAACGTCCATTTCATTTCCGGCCTCATGGAGTCCGGCGTTGACTTCGTGGCCACCGATATGCCCGAGGCGAACAAGCTGACCGTGCATATCATGGCGGCAATGGCCGAGTACGAGCGCATACTCGCCCGTTACCCGGTACCAAGGGCGGCCCTCATGCCGGTGCTGTGGCTGGCCCAAAGGGAGTTCGGGTGGATTAGTCCCGAGGTCGAGGCCTATATCGCCTCGCTCATGGAGCTTCCGCGTGCCTGGGTCGAGGGCGTCGTTAGCTTCTACACCATGTATTACACCCGCCCGATGGG
>ENA-ORDI01000584-ORDI01000584.1-marine-metagenome-genome-assembly--contig:-NODE-584-length-24091-cov-4.068169_pt1 | contig 24091 bp, 24 predicted proteins | sample MGYA00248628_ERZ508525 | MGnify/ENA primary metagenome ERZ508525 (study PRJEB26195, sample SAMN05422138) | marine metagenome | isolation source: East of Porto Seguro, South Atlantic Ocean | place... | reverse complement strand
GGCCTTTGACGGGAGCTCTCAAGGGATGCAGTACCGGCGAGGCCTCGTTCGGGGATCCCATCCATCATTGGTTTATCTCCTCTTTTCGTTCCCGCCAAACTCTCTGACGTGCACCTTGCTCTGCACAAATCATGATGTACCTACTGACATTCTTTCTTTTGTTTAGCAGCCGGTGGTGGCGGCCATCTGTCGATCGCGCCGCCACGCAACCATGCAACCCTTCTTTCGCTTCCGAAACGCTCTGCTCTACTGCAGCAGCAACAGGGCGTTCTGAGGCAAGACATTCGCTTGTGCAAGCATCGCCGTAGCGGCCTGCACGAGGATCTGCGCCCTGGTGAAGGCGGTGACCTCTGCAGCGATATCGGCGTCACTGATCGACGCTTCCGAAGCCTGGATGTTCTCGATCTCATTTTCGGTGTACGAGATCACGAAGCCCAGGCGGTTTTGGACTGCACCCAGATCACCACGTTGCTGCGCCACGACAGAGATGGCAAGGTCGATCGACGAGATCGACGTACGAGCAGTGGTCAGCGTCGCAACATACTCGGCTTGAAATAGACCGAAACGCCGTCTCCGACGAGATCAGCGTTCCTCAAGACGACGAGAAAACTGAGAGAGGGAATCGACTTAGCTTTGATTGATCTGAAGTCGCGGAACTGGCCTAACGGCCAGCATCTTCTTGAATGAATTCGGCACCTTTCTCGGCGATCATCACGGTGGGCGCGTTGGTGTTACCTGAAGTAATGTGCGGCATGACCGATGCGTCGACTACGCGCAGGTTTCGAACACCGTGAACGGCAAGTCGATCGTCCACAACCGCCATCTCGTCGTGTCCCATCTTGCATGAACCCACCGGATGAAAGATCGTCGTCGCGAGGTCACCTGCCGCATGGAGGAGCTCATCATCGGATTCGAGGCTGGGACCCGGTTTCCATTCCTGTGGGTTGAACCCGGCCAAGGGCGCGGCGTGCATTATGCGGCGGGTGTAACGCATACCGGCAATCGTGACTTCGCGATCTTCATCGGTAGATAGATAGTTCAACTGAATCGCGGGATAGTCGTGAGGGTCTGTCGTCTTGATCCGGACGTATCCCCGGCTAGTGGGCCGCAGGTTACATACCGACGGTGTAATCGCATTGAACTCATGTAGTGGATCACCGAACTTGTCTAGCGAGAGGGGCTGCACATGCCACTCGATGTTGGCTGAGCGCTGGTCAGGATCGCTCTTTGCAAAAGCGCCAAGTTGTGAGGGGGGCATGGTTAGAGGTCCCGTTTTTAGAAATAGGTATTCGAGGCCCATGGCAATCTTTCCTAGCAGCGAGTTCGCCCGCTGATTTAGCGTGACCGTGTTTTCGACCTTGTAGACCATTCGCACCTGCAGGTGGTCGTGTAAGCCCTCGCCGACACCAGAAATGTCCTGTACGACCGGGATTCCGATATCCTGTAACAGTGGGCCGGGACCGATGCCGGAAAGCTGTAGGATCTGCGGTGATCCGATTGCGCCTGCAGCTAGAATGACCTCGTGGCGGGCGTAAATTTGTTGGACACCGTTGCCTGTAACCTCTACTTCGACACCCGTCGCACGGTTACCTTCATTACTGACATCGATCAATAGCCGAAGCACGTGGGCATTGGTGATCACCGTAAGGTTCGATCTAGACAGTACGGGTCGTAGGAATGCCTTGGTGGCACTCCAGCGAATTCCTCGCCGCTGGTTCATCTGGAAGTAAGAATTACCGAAATTGTCGCCTCTGTTGAATTCTTCGATCTTGGGTATCCCGCAGGCCTCGGCCGCATCGCGCCAGGCATCGAGAATTTCCCAGTCGACACGCCGCTCTTCGACGCGCAGCTCTCCACCGTCGCCATGAAACGCATCCGCACCATGCTGATAGTTTTCCGAGCGCTTGAAAACCGGTAGCACGTCATCCCACGACCAACCCCGGTTGCCTAACTGCGCCCAGTGATCGTAATCGCTGCTCTGGCCACGCATATAGATCATGGCGTTGATCGAGGAGCAGCCACCCAGAACCTTGCCGCGTGCGTAACCGATAGTACGGCCATTCAGTCCCGGATCAGGTTCGGTCTGATAGCACCAGTCGGTACGTGGGTTACCGATGGTGTAGAGATAACCGACCGGAATATCGATCCAGAAATAATCGTCCTTGCCGCCCGCCTCCAGCAGCACTACTGACACATCCGAATCCGCCGATAGGCGATTGGCCAGCACGCAGCCGGCTGTGCCACCGCCAATAATGATGTAATTGAAGTCCACAGGTTTCCGTACCAGTTTTATGAACGGTTCAATTGGACAATGAGTTTTCTAAAAGACTCCCTAAGTCTTTGATTTATTGGTGGGCCGTGCAGGGATCGAACCTGCGACCACCTGATTAAAAGTCAGATGCTCTACCGACTGAGCTAACGGCCCGGGGGAATACGAATTATAACCGCTGCGGATTAGAGATTATGAAACGCGCAGCTTTTATGCACCCTGGCGGGGGAACAGACGAAGGTCTGCCAGGGACTGTCGTAACGAATCAGCAAAACCATCATCCAACATGTAGTACTGCACCTTAATCGTCAGCGCACAACCGAAAACAATAAAGACAATGCTGACCAATGACCCCAACGCCAGTGTTGAGAGGCCGCCGACACCTTGCCCTATTGTGCAACCCAGTGACAGCACCCCACCAAAGCCCATGAGCACGCCGGCATAAAGATGGTTCAGCATGTCGGAACGGGAGCTGAAGGTCTCAATACGGAAATTACCGCTCGCAACCGCATACACCAGTGAACCTGCAAGAACGCCGAACACCACCGCGATGCCGAATCCGATTGTTGAACCGGTCCATGTCATCACGTAATTCAGCATGTTTCCGACCGGCGCGACAAAGGTCAACGTTTCAAGGCGAACAGGATCAAAATCATCATTACCGACCACCCCGGTCACAAACCAGGCGCCCGCAACCAGCAGGCCGACCACCAGTCCAGAAAGAATACTGTCGCCACTCGTTCTAAAATCTTTATCCTTGAACACATAAATCAATAAAGTAAACCCGATAATCGCTGCCAGGACTTTGGCGACACTCTCAGGCGCTAACCCGCTCACAACCGCAACCACCGTCGCCAGTGATTGGTCCGCCAGAGCATACTCAGAGAGATCGATGCTCAGGAATCCAAAAACATCGATGCGTACCACAGCCAGCAGGCCTCGTAAGGTGATGTATGCTGTCAGACTCAGTACCAGCAGTACCACCAGCGACTTTAGATTTCCACCGCCGGTACGTACCAGTGTTCTCTGCCCACAACCCCCACCCAGCGTCATGCCAACGCCAAACAAAAATCCCCCAATAATATGCTCACCAATCCCAAAATTCGTTGACAGATAGATCCAACCTATGGCCTGCAACAATTGACTCACCAGAAGCGCGACGGCTATGGCCAGTAACCAGGCACGCAGTCGGCGAAACGAACCCATGTTGATCCAGTCACTGATCGCACCCATGGTGCAGAAGTGGGTCTTGTGGGCGATTATTCCAAACAGGAACGCGCCAAGAAAACCCCACAGGGCCACCTTATGAACAACCGACCACTCTTCCATTGTCATCCCGCCATTATGCCTGATACACAATCAGGTTAATCACCTTGCTGATTTTAGGATTTCGCCGTCTGCTTACCAACCCAGGAATTACTAATAGCCTCATAAACAGTACCGAACCAGAACTAGTTGCCTTCCCGATCCATCTTCTTAAGCCGCGCTTTGGCGTTAACCACTACCCTGTGATTTGGAAACGAGTTGAGGACAAAATTAAGCGTTTCCCGCGCCTTCATGTAAGCACCATACTCGTATTGAATGTAACCGACCTTCAGGTATGAGGCCGGTATCCGCGGACTGTCCATAAAACGATTGATAACGGTTTGAAACGCACCAAGCGACTGACTGAACTCACGGGTGACAAAACGGGCTTCCCCCATCCAGTACCAGGCGTCGTCGGTCAACTCACTATTTGGAAAGCGCTGTATAAACTGTGTAAAGGCCACCGCAGCATCGGCGTAACGGCTTTGTTTAAGCAAATCGAATGCGGTATCGTAGGTTTCTTCTTCAGAGACCGACACAGCCTTACTGACAGTTGTTGAATTTAGGGTCTGCCCTGACGTTACCTTCGTCTGGATAGCACTCCCCACGACGACCGAGTCCGCTATGTTTTCATCTGTATCGGTAGTCGCGTCTGCCTCAGCATCTGATGCATTGATACTGGAACCGGTAGTCTCAGTTTCTGAAACACCACTGCTTGGCTCACGAGTACTCTGGGATAGGTCAGCAGCCTGTGTAGACTCGGTGGGTACCAGCGAGCTGGGAGCCGGCCCACCCTCTCCAGGCGTCGGCATCGACGCCGTGACTCTTTCTTCCTGGCGAAGTCGAGCGTCAAGGTCGTCATAAAGCTCGCGCTGGCGCCGTCTGAGCTTTTCTAACTCAAACGCCTGAATATCGAGCTGATTACGTAACGAACTGATTTCACGGCGTAAATCTTCAATCAGGGCTGCTGTTTCAGGACCAGAGCCGGTGAGCACCGCTGATGTCGGCGTGTCACCCCCGGAGACAACAGATATCAGGGGGGCCGAAGACTGCTCTTTTGTAGGAACACCAAATAACGACTTGGTCGTTTCCCATAGCGGCTGACAGTCCCCGCTGCGGGTGTTCTCTTCTTGCCCCTCGGGACAAGCTGCCCATGCGACGGACATATTCGCAGACAGGACCAAGGCGACCCCAAGCATCAGCCGACACGACGCGACTGCAGCGCGGGTACATCTTCTCATAGGAAATGCCGTGCCTGAACTAAACCCCGCCGCTAACCCGTACTACTCAATATAGGAGTTCAACACGGCGATTCAGCGACCAGGCGCTTTCATCGTGTTCCATCGCGACAGGCCGCTCTTCCCCGTAGGAAATACTGCGTATGCCATCCGGCATAACACCCATCATCTGGAACAACTCTGCCACTGCGTTGGCACGTCGTTCGCCAAGGGCAAGGTTGTATTCGCGCGTACCCCGTTCATCGGCGTGACCCTCCAGTACAACGGCCATTCCTGGATTTCCAGCAAGATATTCTGCATGCGCCTCAACAATACGTTGCGCTTCCGGTGTCAAGGCGTTGCTGTCGAATTCAAAGTAGATTACCCGGGTGCCAAGAGGGTCATCGAGGTCCAGAGTATTGTCCATGGTCGTGAGCACCTGAACTGAGCCTGAGTCATCTGAACTCAGCCCCGACGACGTTGCATCTGCCTGGAGATTGACGCTGGAGTCTTCGACTTCTGCTGAGCCCTTTTTCTTGGTGGCCGCACAGCCTACCAGAACCACACTCAGTAATAGCACCAAAGAAAAATGAAAAATTCGTCGCATCCTGATAACCCTCCGTATTCGCTACTGTTTCCTAGAAGACCACGCGGGCTCCCGAACCTCTCCCTGGTGCAGCCTCAATATCTGTTTTATTCGTCCATCGGCCGACACCGCAGCAAGCACACCCTGATTCCCACGTTGGGTCGCATACATAATCATGGCCCCGTTGGGCGAATAGGTCGGCGAATCATCTAGGGGACCGTCAGTCAATAGCTTAAGCTCATTGTTGCCCGTATAGAATACACCAATCTGGTCACCGTTTCCCTGATTTGTCACCATTACCAGATGTTTACCATTTGGGTCGTACGACGCTCCAGCATTCTCGCGCCCCTCCTTGGTCAAACGCTGAGCAGGACCGCCTGCGGCCGAAATTCGGAAGATATGAGGTCTGCCACTGCGGTCTGAGGTAAAGACCAGGTGACGGCCATTGGGAGACCAGGCCGGTTCTGTATCAATCCCGGGATGTTTGGTCAGGCGTGTCAAGCGAGACGCCGCGACGTCGAAGATATAAATGTCGTGGTTTCCGTCCCGCGACAATCTCAGTGCGAGACGACGACCATCGGGTGACCAGGCAGGTGCACTGGCTGTGCCTTTTTCCTGAAGAAGCTTTCGCCGCTCACCGGTCTCCACGTTCTGTACCCAGATCATCGCACCGCTGGTTCGACTGGCAAACGAGACATAAGCCAGGCGCTTGCCGTCCGGCGCCCAGGCGGGCGACAGAATCGGGAAGTTTGTTCGTAGAATCTGCTGCGCGTTGTGTCCATCGGAATCTGCCACCATCAACTGGTATTGCCGGGTGTTACTGGAGTCTTTTTCGACCGTGACGTAAGCGATGCGGGTATCAAAGGCTCCAGGTGTACCTGTTAACGCTTCATAAATGTAGTCGCTCACCTGGTGTGCAACCTGGCGCAACTGGCTCGACCCTACAGTCCAACGATATCCCGCGAGTAATTTCTCTTTGAATACATTGTAGAGATAAAAATTGACTTCATAACGGTCATTACCGAGCTGGCTGACACGGCCGATCACCAGGGCCTCTGCTTTAATCAGGCGCCAATCCTTAAACCGAATCTGGTCTGGACCGCTTGGACGACTCAGAAAGTCGCCGGGTGGTAATGACAAAAATCGACCAGACCGGTAGAGATCGGCCGACACTATGTTGCGAATATCTTCGTTCGGTCTTTGCTGGCCCTGAAACCGAAAGGGTACCACCGCAATCGGGATACCGGTGTCCTGTCCTTGTGTGATTTCGATCGTAAGAACCGCCCATGTCGGCGCACTGAACAATCCAACTAACAGAGTAAGTACTCCAGCAATAAACACTTTGATCATTAAATGCACTCTATATGCCCGGCTTAAATATGATCTGAAACTCCTGGTCCAACCACTTGAGGAACCGGGGGTTGTCCGGGAATGGCAGCGGTGAAGCCTTGTAGACCGCGTTTTCCGCTGATCGACGGCATGTGTCGTCACCACTGTCTCCGACCACCTTCACAGCAGTCACCTCTCCACTGATGTTGACCTTAACCGAAATGGTCACTTCCTGACCACTACAAGCCAGGCGATTGCTCCAGTTTCCCTCGATCTTGCGCTTAATCGCGCCCACCAGACTGCCCAGTGCAGAATATGCGGCCTGTTTCTCCTGCTCGCGGGCCTCCTCGGCCTGACGTTTCTTCTTGGCTTTGGCCTTGCGCTTCTTCTCGGCTTCGGCCTTACGTTTCTTTTCGGCTTCCTTTTTGCGCTTCTTCTCAGCCTCGGCCTTGTGCTTCTTCTTGGCTTCGGTGTTGCGTTTCTTTTCGGCTTCGGCCTTACGCTTCTTCTCAGCCTCGGCCTTGTGCTTCTTCTTGGCTTCGGCCTTGTGCTTTTCTTCCTGCTCTATGGCCGACCGATCGATAACAATGGCCTTAACTGGCTTGGCGACACTCGGTTCAATGACTTGCGGCTTGAAGCTCAAACTCAAGCCCAATAACAGACCAAAGGCTACATGTACCAATACAGCCAGAATCACAGCTCGAACCGGGCGACTGAACTTGCGCACGGCTCGATTCACAACCGACTCACTCTCCAGTGGGGTCTGTTACCAGGCCTATACTCGGCACACCGGCCTGCTGCAGCAGCACCATGGCCTGAACAACCGCGTCATACGCCACTGCCTTATCTCCCTCCACCATGAACGGTGTCTTGGGATTATTGCGCAGCACAATGGCGGCTTTGATCCGAATCTCGTTGAGATCAGCAACAGGCTGCTTGTCTTCATTCAGATAATAAGCCCCATCACGATCGATACGAACCACAAACGGTTCACTTCGATCATCGACGACAGGCTTGGCATCCGCTGCCGGAAGATCAATAGTGACACCCTCCATCATCAACGGCGCGGTGACCATAAATATCACCAGCAACACCAACATCACATCGATGTAGGGTACGACGTTGATCTCGCTCATCAGGCGTTTATGCCGGTGTCTTGAGACCCGCATCAGTTGACTCTCCTATCTGTCAGGCTCGTCGGTTTATACCCAAAGCCTGCCGGTTCACGATACTTAGAAACTCTTCGACAAACACTTCGTATCTTGCGATCAACGATTCAGCATTACTTGAAAACCGGTTGTAGGCAATGACAGCAGGGATGGCCGCAAACAACCCCATTGCCGTTGCAATCAGCGCTTCGGAAATTCCCGGTGCCACAGTGGCTACGGTGACGTGCTGCAACGTACTGAGCGAGCGAAAGGAATTCATAATGCCCCATACCGTACCGAACAGTCCCACATAAGGGCTGGTGGACCCGACTGTGGCCAGAAACGACAGTCTCGATTCCAAGGTCTCGATTTCACGGCTGAGTCCAACCCGCATGGCCCGGTGAACGCCGTCAACCAGTTCAGCACGGTCTACAGTGCCATTACCCGCCAGTCGATTGTATTCGCGATAACCCGCGACAAATATGCTGGCCATTCCAAGGGGTTCTGCTTCCTCCTCGGTATAGCGCCGGTAAAGTCCATTGAGTTCACCTCCCGACCAGAATTCTGAATCAAAGTTGTCGGATTCCAAGCGGAGATTTTTCAGCGTCGACGACTTGGTGAATATCACCACCCAGGATGCCAGTGAGGCAAGTATCAGCAGAAGCATCACGAGCTGAACCAGCAGGCTGGCCTGCAGCATCAACTCCAGGATCGATATCGTGTCGTTACTGACTGAAACTTTGACCGCTTGGTTCATACTGCTTGAGTTTCTCCCACAAGAGTTTCAGGCATCGCTCTGGGCTTCAGGGTGTCAACATCGACACAAGCGAGCCGAACCTGACCTGTACACAGCACGTCGCCAGCTCGCACTACGACTTGCTGCAACTCCACGCTGACCTTGCGCATCCGCCCTACGGCAACCGACACATCAAGATTGTCACTCAACCGGGCCGGTTGAAGGAAATCGAGCGTGATGGCGCGTACTGTAAACATCAGTCGTTCTGTATCCGCCAGCCTGGCAACATCGATCCCACGCGACCGCAGCCATTCGGTGCGGGCACGTTCCATAAATTTAAGGTAATTACCGTAATAAACAATCCCACCTGCATCGGTGTCTTCATAGTAAACCCGAACGGGCCAGCTGAAATGCTCAGCCACTGCCTTCTGGTGCGACAGGCAAACATGATCCGGGGCTCACTTCGCTTTCAGCCCCATATTCGGCACAATGTCTGTCATCAACGTGATCAATTCCTGCAGATTTCATGCCATCTGCTTAATCCTGCGGCTCAAACAACGCACCCTGACCCGAATCCGGGGTTGGTGCTTTGAGACCAAAATGGGCCCACGCCGCTTTACCAGCCATGCGTCCGCGCGGAGTACGGACCAGAAAATCCGATAGAATTAAATACGGCTCGACCACATCTTCAAGCGTACCCCGCTCCTCTCCAATGGCTGCGGCCAGACTGTCCACGCCGACCGGTCCGCCGCCGAATCTTTCTATCACCGCCAGCAGCAACCGGCGGTCGAGCCCATCCAACCCTGATTGGTCGACCTCCATCATATCCAAGGCGCGGTCGGCAATGTCGCTGGTGATTCGGCCGTCAGATTTTACCTGGGCATAGTCTCGAACCCGCCGCAACAGCCGGTTGGCGATCCGGGGCGTGCCACGACTGCGACGTGCCACCGCCGCGACACCGGCCTGATCTACCTCTACCCCAAGAATATCAGCCGAGCGCTCAACGATCCGGCCCAGTTCCTCTGGGTCGTAAAACTCCAGACGCTGCACAATTCCGAAGCGATCCCGCAATGGCGATGTCAACAGCCCCACGCGCGTGGTCGCACCCACCAGCGTGAATGGCGGTAAATTGAGTTTTATCGAGCGAGCTGATGGTCCCTCACCAATCAAGATATCCAACTGGTAGTCTTCCAGCGCCGGGTAAAGAATCTCTTCAACAACAGGGCTCAATCTGTGGATCTCATCCACGAACAATACATCGTGGGGTTCGAGGTTAGTCAAGATTGCAGCGAGGTCACCGGCCTTTTCCAATACAGGTCCAGAGGTCTGGCGAAGATTGGCACCCATCTCGTGGGCAATAATATGGGCCAGTGTGGTCTTGCCCAGCCCGGGTGGGCCGAATACCAGTACATGATCCAGTGCTTCACTTCGATTGCGCGCTGCGCCAATGAATATCTCCAACTGCTCGCGCATTCGCATCTGGCCCACAAACTCATTCATGGTGACCGGTCTTAAATTGCGTTCGATCGCTCGCTCCTGAGTGCTATCGACGCCCTCGTCAGGTGATACGAGCGAATCTCGGCCCGTCATGTCCGCGCACCTGAAAGGCTGGCCAGCGCAGCCCGGATGAGTTCCTCAACACCTGCGCCATCGGATGCCGTACTGCGTATTGCGCGTGCAGCATCAGTCTGCCGATAACCCAGTGCGACCAATGCACTGACGGCATCGTGTTCCGGTGTCAGTGAGCGAGTCCCAACAAATGAAGGCCCACTCCCTTCGATACCGTCGAGTCGATCTCTAAGATCAACAATCAGGCGCTCCGCTGTCTTGCGACCGATACCCGGTACCCGTGTAAGCATGGCGGCATCGGCTGCGCTCACACACGTCACCAGGTCTTCAACCGTAAGACCAGAAAGAATCGCGAGCGCCACCCGCGGTCCGACCCCATTGACCTTAAGCAGGTATCGAAACACGTCCCGTTGCCGCTGCTCGGTAAAGCCGTACAACAGGTGTGCATCGTCGCGTACGACGAGGTGTGTGTGCAGACAGACCTCACTGCCGGTCTCCGGCAAGTTGTAAAAAGCCGTCATCGGCGCCTCCAACTCATATCCGATACCGGCGACATCAACGAGCAGTCTGGGGGGCTGCTTATAGACCAGTTTGCCGTGTACCTGTCCGATCATCATTCGGTCTCCAACCGTTCAGACAGACCGGTCGTCTGCCTGTTGTTGCGTCTTGGCCACGCGCTTTTCCACCTGTGCGGTGTGAATGTGGCATATCGCACAGGCCAATGCATCTGCAGCATCGAAGGGTAGTTTGCGATCCATGCCCAGCAGCACCCGAACCATATGCTGGACCTGCTCCTTTTCTGCCCTGCCAGTGCCGACCACAGACCGCTTGATCTCCAAAGCGCTGTACTCGGATACGGCGAGTCCGTGATTTACTGCCGCCAGCATCGCGCTGCCACGGGCGTGCCCTAGAATCAGTGCCGCATGCGGATTTGTAGCCAGGAAAACCCGTTCTATGGCCACCGACTGTGGCTGGCACCGGGCAATGGCGTCACCGACACCGCTGTAGATCACGGCCAGGCGTTCACCCAGTTCGCCGTCTCCCGCACGAATGCACTCGCTGTGCACATGGCGCAGACTCTGTCCATCGATCTCAACCACACCGACCCCGGTGACCCTGGAGCCCGGATCTATTCCCAGTACTCTAATCGGCATCACGGCTGATTCGCGGGCGTCGCCACTCAACTGGCGAACACCATGTCCTCCGGGAAACTCGCATTGGTAAAGACATCCTGCACATCGTCCAGGTCTTCCAACGCGTTAATCAGCAGCATAACCTTTTCGGCCTCCTCTCCAGCGAGTTCGGTCTCACTCGTTGGCCGCTGCACCACCTCGACCACTGCCGACACCAACCCCGCTGCGGACATCTGATTTGTTACAAGGTTCAGTTCATCGGGTTCGGTGATCACCTCAACCGTACCGTCAGGACCGGTTTCAACATCCTGTGCGCCGGCGTCTACTGCCGCTTCCATGACCACATCTTCATCCACACCCGGCGGAAAAATCAGCAGCCCGACCTTGTCGAACAGGTAGGCAACCGACCCTTCAGAACCCAGGCTACCGCCGTACTTGGTAAAAGCATGACGAACCTCACTGACGGTCCGGTTGCGGTTATCGGTTGTACATTCCACCAGCACGGCGATCCCACTCGGGGCATAACCTTCATAGCGGACTTCTTCATAGGACACGCCGTCTAACTCCCCGGTACCGCGCTTGATCGCCCGGTCTACGGTGTCCCGTGTCATATTGGCACCAAGTGCCTTGTCAGTGGCGGTGCGCAGCCGCGGATTTGAAGTCACGTCACCGCCGCCAGCACGCGCGGCTACCGTAATCTCCCGAATGAGCTTGGTAAACAGTTTGCCGCGTTTTGCATCCTGCGCCGCTTTGCGAAACTTAATGTTAGCCCATTTACTGTGCCCGGCCATTGGGAGTTCTTCGTCGTCGTATTGCTGTTTCAGTCAGTCGCTGTGATTGCAGCAACGACACGCTCTAATGCATCCCGGTTCGACCATGACCATACCTTTGTAATCGCATCTTCGATCGGTAACCACAGGCTGCTCGAGTGCTCGGCATCAGACAATACAGGTTGACAAGGCTCTGACAACTCAAGCGAGAACAGATGCTCCTTGTTGTCGGACACACCTGGTGCATATCGATGACGATACTCCGGCAATATAGGAAAAGTATACGTGTGCTGCCAGTTGCGCCAGCCCGACAACGCTTTGATGCCAGTTTCTTCTTTAAGTTCGCGACAAGCTGCATCAGGTGGCGACTCGTCGGGCCATTTCAAGCTGCCGGTAATGGACTGCCAGAATACGGGACGAGTGCGTTTGAGCAACAGCGTCTGCCCAGTCACCGTGTAGACTACAATCAGCACTGACTCGGGTCGTTTGTGCGCAATCTCTGATCGGAGTGAGACCGCGCTCATGCCGAGTTCGAATCGGTTACCGGTGCTTGTGTTGCACGGAGCCGAATTCCAAGTTCGCGCAACTGGTTGCCCTCCACATCGCTGGGAGATTCCGTAAGCAGGCAGGAGGCTTTCTGCGTTTTTGGAAATGCGATCACGTCGCGAATGGATTCTTCTCCTGCCATCATGGCAACGATCCGGTCCAACCCAAACGCGATGCCACCGTGTGGTGGTGCCCCATAGCGCAGTCCGTCGAGCAGAAAACCAAACTTTTCTTCTGCCTCCTGCGACTCGATACCCAAGAGTTGAAAAATCCGCGCCTGCGTGTCCCTTCGATGATTACGGATCGACCCCCCACCGATCTCAGTGCCGTTCAGGACCATATCGTAGGCCCTTGAAATGACAGCGCCAGGATCTGTATCGAGCAGCGGTAGATGGTCCTCCCGCGGCGCCGTAAACGGATGGTGAAGAGATTGCCACTGGCCCGTATCGGAATCCTGTTCAACCAGCGGAAATTCGGTCACCCATAACGGCGACCAGCGTTCTTCTGCCATCTCCAGGTCATGGCCAAGACGAACGCGCAACGCACCCAGCGCATCGTTCACGACGGCTGCCGTGTCGGCACCGAAAAAGATCAGGTCGCCATCGATCACCTCTGTGCGCTTGAGGATCTCAGCGATGACATCATCAGGCAGAAACTTGAGGATCGGGGACTGTAAACCATCCCGACCTGCAGCAACCTGGTTTACTTTGATGTAGGCCAGTCCCTTGGCTCCGTAAAGTTTGACAAAATCTGTATAGCTGTCGATCTGCTGTCGACTGACCGAACCGCCACCTGGTAGCCGAAGGGCGGCGACCCGACAGCCCGGATCTGACGCAGGACCTGAAAACACCTTGAATTCGACATCCCGCATCAGATCAGCCACATCGACCAGTTCCAGTGGAATTCGCAGGTCTGGCCGGTCGGTCCCGAAACGCCGCACTGCCTCGGCGTAAGACAACCGAGGGAACGGTGACGGCAATTCAATATCCAGCACACCTTTGAACAAGTCACGGATCATTTGTTCCATGGCTCCCATGACGTCGTCTTCACGGACGAACGACATCTCGATATCCAACTGCGTGAATTCAGGCTGACGATCTGCCCGCAGGTCCTCGTCACGAAAACAGCGGGCAAACTGGTAGTACCGTTCAAAGCCGGACACCATCAACAACTGCTTGAACAGCTGCGGAGACTGGGGCAGTGCAAAAAACTGTCCGGGATAAATTCGACTGGGTACCAAGTAGTCCCGCGCACCCTCCGGGGTAGAACGGGTGAGTACAGGCGTCTCTATTTCAATGAAATCCTGCAGTTCCAGAAAGTGACGCAAATTGCGGGTTGCCTGGTGACGCAAGCGTAGATTGCTCTGCATTCGAGAACTTCGCAGGTCCAGGTAGCGATACCGCAGCCGTACTGCTTCGCCGGTGTCATCATCGTCGACTTGAAACGGCAAGGGATCACTGGCATTGAGGATTTCAATGTCGTGTCCCAGAACCTCTACAGCTCCAGTGGGCAACTCGGGGTTTTCAGTACCTTCCGGTCTGGGCCGTATCCGCCCGGAGACCCAGAGTACATACTCATTACGCACCGCTTCGGCGATAGCAAACTGCGCCTGTCGATCAGGATCCATCACGACCTGAACAATTCCTGATCGATCCCGCAGATCGATAAAGATCACGCCACCGTGATCACGACGACGCTGAACCCAACCGCACAGACTGACTTCCTGACCGTTCAGCTCCGGCGTGATCGTGCCACACAACGCACTGCGAGAAACCCTGTTCATAAAAAGATTTTCAAGAGAAACTGAATCCGTGCAGGTTTTACCCTGAAAACTCAGTTTGTCGGCGATGCATTCTTGCTGCCACCCAACTTGGACCCGGTCGCAGTGGAATCAGAGGTGGATTTAGTGGACTCCGATTTGCTGTCAGATGACTTGCCGCCTGACGATTTAGTGTCACTACTGGCACCGTCAGCTGATTTACTGTCGCTGGATTTGCTCGAGGCGGACTGCTCATCACCGGCCTTGGTGTCTTTTGGTTTTTCCTTACCCGAATTCTTGAAATCGGTCTCATACCAGCCGGAACCTTTGAGTACAAAAGCGGCGACAGACACCTTTTTTCTAAGACTCTCTTCTCCACATTCGGGACAGAAAACCAGCGGGTCTTCAGACATCTTCTGTAACGCTTCAAGGTGATGGTCGCATGAAACGCAGGCATACTCGTAGATCGGCATGTCAAATCCTTCGGCTATAGCTGTCGTTTACCTTGCTGACGCAAGGCTTAAAAAACGTTCGTACAACCTTTTATTATAACCTTTGTTGGCTTAAGTCAGATCAATTGCGCGGCTGCGACAAGCCGCAGCTTGAGCGCAGTGCTACGCGCTTTTCCCAAACAATCGGACCTGGGCACCCGACAGCATATCGGCGAGTCTGTGCCGCAATATCCACAGGCACACCAGTGACGGGATGACCATGACGGCCGTCAACACAAAAAATTTGCCCCAGTCGCCATCGAGCCAATCCACCAGAGCACCGGACGACGAGGCAAACAATGTCCGTCCAGCTGTGCCAATCGAAGCCAGCAGCGCATACTGGGTTGCCGTGTAGGTGCGGTCGACCAGCATCGAAATAAAGGCAACAAAGGTGACTGTTGCAAATGCACCGGTGAGGTCGTCGAGCAGCACTGCGGCTGCAAACAAAACCTCCGAGCGACCGGACCAGGCCAGCCAGGAAAACATCAGGTTCGTCACTGCCATCAGAATTCCAGATACGAACATGGCTCTCACCAGCCCGATCCGAATTGCAAACAGCCCGCCAATCAACGTAAACACAACCGTGGTGATCCAGCCTATACCCTTTGAGTACAGCGCGATGTCTGATTTACTGAAACCCATTTCCGTGTAGAACACAATCGACATTCGCCCGAGAAACGCCTCACCGATTTTGAACAGGAAAACAAAAGCGAGGATAGCCAGGGCAATTGCAAATCCGTTGCGCCTGAAAAAACTGAGCAATGGGCCCACAACTGTTCCAACCAGCCAGGCCACAATCTGACCTGTCAGTCCACTGAGCGCCAAGTTTGAGGCGATGACGTTGTCCTGTTCTAATTGTTCAGCAACGCGCTCCTCGGGCGACTGTTCAGGAACAAACATCAGTGCGATGTTGCAAACAATGACAATCGCGCCCAATACGAGGAATGTGGTCTGCCAGTAATTTTCCATACCTGCAGACTGAAAAGCCTGTGCCGTATTGAGGGCAACGACCCCCCCAAGCTTGTAACCTGTCCACCAGCCCACCACAGCAATAGCCGCGCCGGCCGCCATTGAGCGACCTTCGCCCGGACCGATCTGCTCAATGCGCAACGCATCGATGGTGATATCCTGTGTCGCAGAAGCGATCGCGATGACCAGTCCGATCGCAATCACACCCCAGAGATTTGCTGAAGGGTCGACCAGGCTCCACCCCCCCAGACAGACCAGTATCAGCGCCTGAAGTGTCACGATCCAGGCCCGGCGATGACCCAGTCTAGGCGTGAGATACGGTACCCGAAGCCGGTCGATCAGCGGTGCCCACAGAAAGTTGAACGCGTACACGCCGAATATCAGACCGGCCCAGCCGATGGTACTGCGGCTCAGTCCATCTTCCTTGAGCCACAATGACAGACTGCTGCCAATCAGAACCCAGGGGAATCCACTGATGATGCCCAGCAGCAGAATGCGTGCCATCCGCCTTTCCAGATAGATCGAGAAGGTTTCGGACATTTTGGTCATCGGTGCTCTCCCCAGGGCTGTGTTGTCGACAACCGCTTTCCTGATTGAACGACGGTCTATCCGGTCAACCGTTCAGCCACCGTGCACTGTTTTTGTAATCGATGATCAGCGGTGCGTGGTCTGAAAACCGGTCATCGGTAAAGATCGAGGCCAGCTGGGCACGCGCGGCAATCGCGGGGGTTGCAATCTGGTAATCGATGCGCCAACCCACGTTCTTGGCCCAGGCCTGACCCCGATTTGACCACCAGGTGTATTGCTCGGGCCGATCATCCAGGTGCCGGAACACATCGACCATGCCCAGATCATTAAACAGCCAGTCCAGCCACGCTCGTTCATCGGGCAGAAAACCGGAATTCTTTCGGTTTCCGCGCCAGTTCTTAAGATCAATCTCCTTGTGGGCAATGTTGAAGTCACCACACAAGATATAGTCGCGTTCGCCGTTCATAAACCCTTTCAGCAGCGGCTCCATCTTTTTCATGATGCGATATTTGAAATCCTGGCGTTCATCGCCACTGGTGCCGGACGGCATATAGACCGATACCACGCTCAGTCGTCCGTAGTCGGCCTGAACCCAGCGCCCCTCCCGGTCGAACGCCTTCCAGCCCAGACCCTCGATCACGCGGTCGGGTTCTCTCCTGGAATAGATGGCAACACCGCTGTAGCCCTTCCGCTCGGCATCGACGTAGTAGGTCTGGTAGCCTTCAGGGCTGAATTCAGGTGCTTTTCGCTGTTCCGGCTGGGCGCGGGTCTCCTGCAAACACACCACATCCGCATCTTGTATAGGCAACCAGTCGAAAAACTGTTTCCGAGCGGCGGCTCGTATCCCGTTAACATTCAGCGTTATTATTCTCACCCAGGCGCCCCAGAATCGGTAATTGACCGCGTTAACCTTAAAATGACCCATAGAGAACAGCAATTCCTGCAATTTGCCATCAACAGCGGGGTCTTACGGTTCGGTGAGTTTACCCTCAAATCCGGCCGCGTCAGTCCCTATTTCTTTAACGCGGGCCTGTTTTGCACGGGTGCCATGCTGTCCCAGTTGGCAGGGTTTTATGCGGCTGTTTTATGCGAAAACGAACCTGACAATTTTATGCTGTTCGGGCCTGCCTACAAGGGCATCGTACTGGCCACGGCCACCGCGGCGGCGCTACACAACCAGTATGGGCGCAACGTACCCTTTGCCTACAACCGAAAAGAGGTTAAGGACCATGGTGAAGGCGGCACCGTTGTCGGTGCACAACTCACCGGCCGGGTTGTCATCATCGATGATGTGATCACTGCAGGTACCGCTATCGGTGAGTCGGTGGACATCATCGAATCGGCCGGCGCCCAGGCAGCAGCAGTGATTGTTGCACTGGACCGTGAAGAGATCGTTTCGGACCAAGGCCAGTCTGCAATCACGCAGATTCGTGGGCGCTACGGTCTGCCAGTCCATGTGATTGCCCGCTTCAGCACGCTGATTGAACACCTTCGCTCGGCACCGGATCTTAAACAACATCTCGATGCGCTGGAGGCCTACCTAAACCGCTACGGCGATCCAGGCACTGCCACCAGTACCTGACGATAGGGGCGTCAGACCCAGGTCACCCACAGCCACCGCTAAAAGCGCCAACTGGTATGGCCTGTAAGCCTACGGCAGGACTGCAAGGGCACTGCGGTAACCCTGCTTGGGCCCATCGGCGATACGCTCGACGGTGTTGTAGAAGGCTTCAAAATCCTGGTCCACCGCATTAAAGAGTCGCCGAAAATCGGGTACCAGGTCATAGTAGGCACCAATTGCAGCAAGATGTGCGTTGTTCAGCGGTTGGGAAAACCAGGCGTCCCAGCCCGGGCCACCTCCACCCCTTGACCGCAGGTCCAGGTACGACTGCCGCAACGCAGCCAGCCGCTGCAATTTGCGTTGCGCCATGATCGAGGGACTCAGGCCTTCAGCATACACTGCCGCCAGCTGCGCCTGATGGGCTAGCACCAGTTTGATCACCTCGTCGCGCCTGCGGCTGCGATCTTCGAACGCATCAAAATCCGCCTGTCTGCCCGACCGCGCTAACCATCGTCGTACCCCTTCGTGTTCGACCAGTGTGGCAAAGGATTCATTGAACGTGGTGTCGTCGGTCACATAAATCACCTGATGGGCCAGTTCGTGGAACAGAAGTCCAGCCAGATCCTCTTCAGCCAAGTCCAGAATTGTGTTGGGCACAGGATCAGGCAACCACCCCAGGGTCGAATAGGTTTTGACGCCAGCTACACTGACATCGTAGCCCTTCTGTCTCATCTGCTCGGCAAACCTAAACGCCGCCTGACGGCTGAAATAACCGCGATAGGCGACGCAACCTGCGACTGGAAAACACCAGGTAACCGGTTCTGTCGAAAAAATCGGCGCCGCAAATACGTTCCAGAGCACATAGGGCTGTTGGACATCAACGAAACGGGTGTAACTCGCGTTATCCGGCAATGCGAGTTGCTCGACTGCAAACTGGCGGATCCGACTCGCCAGCATCAGCTGTCGACGGCGCGACGCCGACACACTTGGATCGCTGACCACGGAGTGAATCGGTTCACTCCGCCACAGTAACGAGATCTGCCCGCGCGCCGCTTGGGCGTAATACCCCGGCAAAGCGCAACCGGGCAACCCAAGCGCGATCAGCAGCAACAGCAGCACAGCACGTCCGGTACTTTTATTGCCATCGTTCGGGGTAAACCCTACCCTGCAAGGCATAATAGCGTTGATCTTTGTAATCAGTATTCCCATTAGCAGCCTGCGTATGACAGACCCGGCCGAACAACTCGAGTGCTATCTGGTCGGTGGTGCCGTTCGAGATCAGTTACTCGGTGATGCCAGCACCGACCTTGACTGGGTGGTGGTCGGTGCCAGTGAAGATACCATGCTGAAGCTCGGATTTTCACCGGTTGGCCGGGACTTTCCGGTTTACCTGCATCCCACAACCCATCAGGAGTATGCGCTGGCACGGCGCGAGAAAAAGACCGGCCCGGGGTATCGCGGTTTTGAGACTGCCGCATCCCCCGATGTCACGCTCGAGGATGATCTTTCCCGCCGGGACATTACCATCAACGCCATGGCCCGCTCCCGGCAGGGAATACTGATCGACCCGTGGGGGGGTGCGACTGACCTTGCAGCCGGCGTGCTAAGACACGTATCAGCCGCATTCACCGAGGATCCACTGAGGGTGTTGCGCGTAGCAAGGTTCGCGGCCCGCTACCACGATCGTGGGTTCGGCGTCGCAGCAGAAACGCTGGCACTAATGGAAAGTATGGTCACTGACGGCGAGCTGGGCACGCTCACGCCTGAACGGATCTGGCAGGAACTCTCGCGCGCACTGAACGAAGCCCAGCCGGCTGAATTTTTTCGCACACTGCGCCGGTGCGGCGCTCTGGGCGTTATCTTTCCTGAACTCGATGCTCTGTTCGGTGTGCCCCAACCCCAGGCCCACCACCCTGAAGGCGACGCCGGTATACACACCCTTCTGGTGCTCGAGCAAGCCGCCAGGTTGAGCACTAGCAGCAAGATCCGGTTTGCTGCCCTGGTTCACGACCTTGGTAAAGGCACGACGCCGCCGCAACACTGGCCAAAACACATCGGCCACGAAAAGCGAGGCCTGAAACTGGTCGGGAAGATGTGTGATCGACTGCGGGTGCCGGCGGATTATCGCCGGCTGGCACTGCTGGTCACCGAATACCACCTGCTGATGCACCGTCTCGATACGCTCAGACCTGAAACTGTGCTCAAACTGCTCAACCGACTGGATGCATTTCGCAACCCCGATCGGGTCGAGGATTTTGCGCTCGCCTGCGAAGCCGATGCGCGGGGACGTGGTACGGGTTTAGCGACAAATTATCCGAGCACCAAACTGCTCCAGGCCTATCTGCAGGCCGTGACGGCACTCAGTTTCGGTGATCTGGAGGGCAGCGCAACTGACGGCCGGGCGCGCGGACGGGAAGTCCGGAAACGTCGCCTGGCAGCGCTTGGTTCGGTCCAAATCGCGTGGCGTAATACCACTTGACGCAATGAATGAGTTGCGATTACTCAGTGCATCGCTTCAATAATGCTGCAATAGTTGGCGACCCCTGCGCCACCCATATTGAATACCCCCGCAACCGATGCTCCCGACACCTGCATGTCACCAGCCTCGCCCAGAACCTGCATAGCCGCCAATGCGTGCATCGATACACCGGTCGCACCAATTGGATGACCTTTCGCTTTCAGACCACCAGATACATTGACGGGCAGCTTCCCGTCTTTTGCAGTCCAGCCATCCAGCGCGGCCTGCGCACCACGTCCGCGTTCCGTCAGTCCCATAGCCTCATACTGCATCAATTCGGCCATGGTAAAACAGTCGTGGGTCTCGACCAGATCCAGGTCATTCAGCGTCATGCCGGCAGCCTGCAGTGACCCCTGCCAGGCTCGGGCACAACCATCCAAAAATGTCATGTCGCGCCGACTCATAGGCAGAAGATCGTTCACCTGGGTACTTGCTCGCAGCCTTGCGGCATGTTGTAGATCGCGAGCTACGTCTTCATCAGCCAACACCACTGCCGCCGCACCATCCGAGACCAAGCTGCAATCGGTCCGTTTAAGTGGTGCTGCCACCACCGGATTTTTTTCGGATTCGGTTCGGCAAAACTCATAGCCCAAATCTTTATGCAGTTGTGCCCATGGGTTGGCACAGCCATTGTGGTGGTTTTTTGCTGCAATGGTCGCTAATGCATCAGCCTGATCACCATGCTGGCTGAAGTAGTCCATCGCGATGTCTGCAAATATACCTGCAAACCCGTTAGCCACACCCGCCTCTTCCTTAAGATACGAACATGCCAGCAGCACACGATTGAGTTCTGGTGTGGGCACATTCGTCATCTTTTCCACACCGACCACGAGCACCACCTTGCCACGCCCTGCCGCAATAAAGTCCCTTCCCTGGTAAATGGCCGCTGATCCTGTGGCACAGGCGTTCTCGACACGGGTCGCCGGCTTGTAACGCAGTCCCTCAAAACCATTCATAACCAAAGAAGACCCGAAGTCCTGTTCATTCATACCACCGTTGAACCAGCCCAAAAATACGGCATCGACATCCGATGCGCCCACACCGGCGCTTACCAGTGCCTCTCCGGTAACTTCCAAAAGCATTGATTCGACATCGTCTTCTCGTCGTCCAAATGGGATGTGTCCCCACCCTACAATTGCAGTATTCATATTTCCTCCAGACAGATTATTTCTATAACCCAATTCAGCAATCTACCAGAACCAGAAAAATATCAGCACCCCAAGTGCCACTCTGTAGATCACAAACGGCAAAACACCCACGCGCTCAATAACCCTTAGAAATCCGGCGATGACAGCGAGTGCACTTACCGCCGCGACCAAAACACCAACAGCAAACACGACCCAGTCGACCGGCACCGCCGATTGACTGAGGTCACTCAGCTTCAGTGTGCCTGCCGCCACAATTACTGGAATAGACATTAGAAACGAAAACTGGGCTGCATCCGAGCGGCCTAAACCCAGCGCCAGGCCAGCACTCAGCGTAATACCCGATCGCGAGGTGCCCGGCACCAGCGCGATCGCCTGGGCGATGCCGATCAGCAGGGCGTGGTGCCACTTGAGGTCGTCAAGGGTGATCGTCCCGCGTCCTTTGGCATCAGCCCACCACAACACCAACCCAAAGACTAAAGTGGTGAAGCCAATCAGGATCGGGCTGCGGAGCAAACTCTCTATGACATGGCTCAACAAGGCGCCAGCGATCAGCGCAGGTCCGGTCGCGAGCACCACCAGCCAACCCAGACGCCCCGCTGATGTCACACGACCGCCGATGACCTGCTGATACCAGCCACACAGAATCTCCAGCACACGCCGGCGAAAATAGATCAGCACCGCAACCAGCGTGCCCAGGTGAACGGCAACGTCGAAGGCAAGGCCTTGATCGGGCCAGCCTAACCATTCTGACACCAGGATTAGGTGCCCAGAACTCGATATCGGCAAGAATTCGGTAATGCCCTGAACCAGGCCGAGGCCGACAGCCTCGTTAAAGCCAATCACAGGGCCATCCGTCGATCGCGCAGGGAAAAGCCCAGCAACGGTGTGTCAATGTGCTTGACCATCGCCAGTGCCTTGAAAGACTCGCCCATCTCTGATGAGAGTGTCAGCTGTTTGAGTTCCGCACTCAGTTTCGGATCCACTGGACCGGATGACGCATCTGCTACCAGATCAAGGACTCCAGTGGACAGTAAAAATGCCTCCTGGCTGGTGAATCCGGCGATATCAAGCCCTGCCACCTGACCTGCGGCTGCAATGGCGGAGAAATCGACGTGCGCAGTCAGATCCTGCAGACCGGGATATAAGAAAGGGTCCATATGGGCACGGTGCTGGTAGTGACACATCAGCGTACCGTCCGAACGTTCGGGATGATAGTACTCGGCGCCAGGATAGCCATAATCCATCACGAGTATCAGCCCAGTATCAAGAAGCCGCCCCACCGTCTGCATCCAGGCCGCGGCGCTGGGATTTACCTCGCTGGTGTAGTCCGCTACCAAACCGTACTGCTTAACCAACCGATCGATACGCCCGTTCTGCGCAAGATCCCGCTTCCACGACCAGTCAAGATGTCCATTACGCTCTACCACCCCAGCAGTCATATGTCCCTCTGCGGCAACCCGAAAGCGTATGACCGGCATCGCGTCGAGGACTTCGTTGGCCAGAATCACACCGCGGAAACCAGATTCCGGCAGCGTATCGAGCCAGCGGACCTTGACCGGGTTCTGCTCGATCTGACCGGCCAGTGTCTGTTGCTGTTGCGCACGCAGTGCTGGGCTGACTTCCACAATAAGATACTCGGCCGGCAGCCTGTCACGCTCAGCCAGCTCAGCAAGCACGGTCGCAGCCAGAACACCACTGCCGGCACCAAATTCAAGCAATGATCCGCCATCCAACTGGGCCAGTACCTGTGTCGCCTGGTGGGCCACGCAACGACCGTAGAGGGATCCCAGCTCAGGCGCAGTCACAAAATCTCCCTGCCGACCAAACTTCCGGGTACCAGAAACATAATACCCCAGACCCGGCTCGTACATCACCAGCGCCATATAGCGGTCAAATGGCAGCACACCGCCACAACGCTCGATCTCAGTGTGTACTCGTTCAACGACGCGAGCACTGTGTGCCAGGGCCTCTGGATCGGGTTCAGGCCACGGTTTTTTCGGCCATTGATTAGAGTTTGATACCACGGTCATACACCTTAAGTGCCGAGGTTGCTACTATCACGCCATTGTAACCGCCGTAGGGTGAGCCAAAGCATGAATGCGAACCGCAAATCCCTTGAACACAAGGTGGCTCTGATCACGGGGGGAGCTCGCCGTATTGGAGCCTGTATCGCCCGCACCCTTCATCGCGAGGGGTTGAATCTCGTGATTCATTACCACGGGTCTGCCGAGGCGGCACGAGAACTGCAGGCCGAGCTTCATCATCATCGACCTGATTCTGTGCTGCTTGTCGGCACAGATCTGCTGGATCCGGCAAAAATTGAGAAACTGGTGAGCCAGGCCACCCACGAATTCGGACAGCTGGATGTATTGGTCAACAACGCGTCGAGTTTTTACCCCACCCCCGTCGGCAAGACCACCGACGCGCAATGGGAAGATCTAATCGGCGTGAACCTTAAAGCGCCGTATTTTCTCTCTCAGGCAGCGGCAGGTCCACTGACAGAATCCGG
>ENA-ORDI01000579-ORDI01000579.1-marine-metagenome-genome-assembly--contig:-NODE-579-length-24260-cov-5.450151_pt1 | contig 24260 bp, 24 predicted proteins | sample MGYA00248628_ERZ508525 | MGnify/ENA primary metagenome ERZ508525 (study PRJEB26195, sample SAMN05422138) | marine metagenome | isolation source: East of Porto Seguro, South Atlantic Ocean | place... | reverse complement strand
CAGTTTGAAAAGGAAGCCAAACAGTATCCTGATTTGTCTTATCCGCAAATTGTCGATAAGATGAAAACCAAATTTAATAAAAACTTAAAGAGGAATAGTTGATGAAAGTGTATATCAATCATATCTCTCGTATTCTTCCCTAATGAATAGGCAACTTTTCGGGAGGGTTCTTAATGAAGGATTTCAATAGTTGGTGGATCACATCTGACAGGGGTCTGTCGTGTTTTTCGCTCAATTCTTCAAGCATGGTCTTGATCTCTTCAGTGGTTCTAAAAGCAATGAATTCTGATTTTTTCTGTTTCATATCGTTAACAATGTTAAACATAAATGAATTGTTTAGGTATATTAAATGTGTTAAATTTTGTTAAACATTATTAAATATGGCAATACTAAAGAAGCGTAGAGGGAAATGGTACGCTAGAGTTCAATGGCGTGATGAGTTTTATAAAATGAAGGAAAAGCAAGTTCCCTTACGCACCGAATCCAGAGCTACAGCATTAACTAGGGTATCAACTGTCAACAAATACGAAGATGATATCAAATCAGGACTTGAATTTTCCTTTCCATGGATAAATGATGAAGGTGAAACTAAAGTTGTCAGGTATGTCTTGAATGATGCTATTGAGGAATACCTTAAGTATTTACAGAACAATGGCTCTAAAAAAAGTACAATTGAAAGAGCGTATTACTGTTTCCTCAACCTTAAAAAAGTACTTGGGGAGAAGTTTCCTGTTGAAAGGATAGGAATAACTGAAATAGAACGGTTTAAAGCCTACCACAAAGGAAGATTGACTGATAATGGTATTAACATTGTATTGACAAGAATCAGGGCATTTGTCAACTGGTTAGCAGATACAAAAGGGATTCTTAAATCGGCCCCTAAAGTCCGATTTATTAAGGTTCCTAAGCATCCTCCAAGATATCTTAAAGAAGCTGATCTTAATGCTATTATGGGGCTTAAATGGTTAGATAAGCACTATAAGGATGTTTTTAAACTCTATTGGGAAACTGGTGCCAGATTAAGAGAAATATTCCATGGTTCTATTGATGGAAGATGGTTAGATGTCAGTGCGGGTGATAGTAAGAGTGGAATGCCACGTGAAATACTACTGCAGCAGCATCATATTCCGACTATTCATGAGATGCACCAACGTTGGAATGAATCCAAAGCTAATTTCAAGACATTTACATTACGTTATAGTAAGATGTTTAAGAAAGTAGCTGTGTCAATCAGAAGGGGAGACCTGCATTTCCATAACCTTCGTGATACATTCGCAGTAATGAGATATATTGAAACACGTGATATCTATCAAGTATCCAAGGAATTAGGTCATTCTTCTGTAAAAGTCACAGAGAAATATGCTAATTTTAACATTAGGAGATTAGAGATAGATCATCCGTCATTGGGTCAATTATTACAGAAAGAGCATAAAACGCCCCTGAAGGACACAAAAATGAAGGACACAAGCAATCTAAAAGTGCTAGATTCAGAGGAGAAATAGGAGAAAGATAGCTGCACTCGAAATGCAGTATGGTCCTGGACCATCGGGGGTTCAAATCCCTCCCTCTCCGCAATATTATCATGAATGAATACCGTCAATTAACTAGATCAGATTTTATTCATAATATTTCTATTGATACTCGATGGGGGGATATGGATGCACTAAGGCATTTGAATCATGCAAAATATCTGACCTACATGGAAAATGCTCGAGTAGATTTCTATTCATTTTTAGGATTTGGAGAACTTCGTCATGATCAAAATCCAAGTATGATCTTGGGTGGCATGACCATCGATTATATTACTCAAGTCGCACATCCAGCTTCATTAATTATCTGTCATCGTATTAATAAAGTAGGAAAAAAGAGTTTCGATTTTCTAGGTGCAATCTTTGATCAGCATAATAAACATCCAGTTTGTACTGGACTATTTTCAATGATATCATACGATTATAATCAGCAAAAAACCCTTGAAGTTCCACAGGTCATACGAGATAATCTATATCAGCAATAATATATTCTTTCTTATTTCCAAATCCATCAGTCTCTAATTACTTTATATGGTGAATAATCCACCGGCTCTCTCTCCAGATATCTATTCTGACCGTTTAATTGATCGACTGGCCTATGCTCACGATGCCAGTATATATCGTGTCGTTCCTGAAGCAGTTGTACGTCCTACTGATGCAAATGATGTTATTGAACTCTTGAAATATGGAAATGATACTAAAACTCCCATAACTTTTCGAACTGCTGGTACATCACTTTCTGGCCAATCTGTTGGTCCGGGAATTATAGCTGAAACCGTCCGCGACTGGAAGAAATGGGAAATATTAGATAATGGAGGTGCAATCCGTCTTCAGCCTGGTGTGATCGGGGGGCACGCAAATACATTTTTATCTTCTTACAATCGCAAAATTGGTCCTGATCCAGCTTCCATCAATTCATGCATGATTGGCGGTATAATTGCAAATAATTCTTCTGGTATGGCTTGTGGAGTCAAAAACAACGCCTATCATACAATGCGCTCTATTTCTTTCATCACAGCGGATGGCAAGTCCTATGATACATCTGTTAGTACCGACTACGAGCGATTTATAAGTGAACAAGGATCTTTGGTAGACGGTATAAACTCATGCAGAAAAGAGATAATTGATAATGATCATATCTCGAATAAGATACGCAGAAAATATCGCATCAAAAACACTATCGGGTATTCAGTTAACGCATTGATTGATTATGAACATCCATTGGATATTTTTGCTCATTTACTAATCGGTTCAGAGGGGACATTAGCATTCATTTCAGAAGTTGTATTAAATACAGTGGAAGACCCGCCAATAAAATCAACAGGATTGATACTTTTTGATGATATTGTAACTGCATGTTCGACCATTCCATTTTTGAGTGAGCAAGGTGCAAGTGCATTGGAACTCATGGATTATGCTTCGTTGGCTACTGTTAAATATTTGGATTCAGAGCCATATAACACAGATATACTACAGCCTAATCATGCAGGATTACTGTGTGAATTTGAAAGCGATGATAAAGAACTATTAAATAATACTGTTAGGGAATCTTCAAGTGAATTAGAAAAAATGGGTGGAAATCTGATCAATCCTTTCAGTGCAGATGCACATATACGTGAGAATCTATGGAAGGTAAGAAAAGGTCTTTATCCGACGGTGGGAGCACTTCGAAAGACTGGAACCAGTGTTATTGCAGAAGATATTTGCGTGCATCAAACCGAATTGCCTCAAGCTGTACACGAATTGCAATATATCTTTAAATCATGGAATTTCGAAGATGCTGTCATCTTTGGCCATGCAAAAGATGGAAATTTGCATTTCGCATTATCGATTGATTTGAATGACAAAGATGGTATTAAACAATTTGACGGTATGATGAAAGATCTGGTTTCCATTACTATAGGAAAATTCAACGGCTCTTTAAAAGCTGAACACGGTACCGGAAGGAATATGGCTCCATTTGTGGAAACGGAATGGGGGGGTGATATTTACAGAATCATGTGGACAATCAAAACCCTTGCTGATTCCAATCATATATTAAATCCGGGTGTATTGCTGAATAAAAACAAGAACGCACATCTTGAAGATCTTAAACCTTTGCCACTGGTAGATGAGAAAGTGGATTTATGTGTTGAATGTGGTTTTTGTGAATCTGTATGTCCTTCAAGAAATCTAACAATGACGCCACGGCAGCGCATTATAATTTCCAGGGAGATGAGATTGCCTGGACGAACTCCAGCAGAATTGGAAGAATTGCGCAAAGATTTTAATTATTCTGGAAACGAGACATGTGCAACCGATGGTTTATGTGAACTGGAATGCCCAGTGAATATTGATACTGGATCATTTATTAAAAGTTTACGGTCTCATCAACATTCATTATTTAGCGAGTTTATTGCCAATTTTAGTGCTAAAAATTTCTCTTTTGTCCAAAGTCTCATTCGCGGTGGTTTAAGATTGGGAAATTTTCTGGGATCTAGTTCTATGAAGATAATTACTCATCGTTTAAGAAAACTGGGAATGAAGAGTTTGCCAATATGGAATCCACTACTGCCAGCACCCAGTCCAAAAATTTCTTCATATTCATCTGGAGGAGGAGAGAAATACATCTATTTTCCGTCATGCCTGCATCGGACAATGGGTGTATCAGCTAGCAATGATTCTGTAATTAACTTACTTATGGAGCTGGCACCGCAATTAGGAGTGCAGTTTTTAATACCGGAAAATATCAATTCTCTATGCTGTGGGATGCCTTTTGCCTCCAAAGGATTTGATAAGGCTCATCACTTAATAACAGATATAACAATTGATGAATTATATTTATTAAGTGAACAAGGGCAAATACCGATATTATTAGATATGTCACCATGCAGTTATCACATCAGCAGTATGAAATTTGAAAAAATTGACAAACTTCATTTTATAGACATAATCCAGTTCTTTCATGATAAAATAAATGTACTTATTGAATATAAAAGTCAATCAAAAGAAGTTTTAATACATCATACCTGTTCTGGACAAAAATTGCAGCAGGAAAATATGTTTGAGGAAGTAATCAATTCATTAGCAGATAATGTTATTACACCGCAGATAAATGGTTGTTGTGGATCTGCCGGAGACAGGGGATTACTCTTTCCTGAATTAACCAAAAGTGCCGCTGAAAATTGCGTCAATAATTATCCTGAATTTTCTCAAAGCGCTGTGGGTGTTTCTTCAAGTAAAATGTGTGAATTATCAATGTCCCAGGTAGCACATATACCATTTTATTCGATTATTGAATTTGTACACCAATCGTTATGTAGTAATAATGATAACTAGAGCACTTGAACTATCAATCAAATTGGGTAAATTTCAATGATATTTAACCACATATATGAAATAAGAATTATGAAAAGATTTTATACACTGCTATTAATAGCAGCAATCAGTTTTAGCAATTTCGTTCATGGAGAAGCAATTGCCCGGGTGATGAAATCCAATGGTGATGTTATGCTCAAAGCTCTTGGTAAAACAACATTTTCCACTGTCGTTAAACCGGGACTTGGCATTAATAATGGCGATGCAATTCGTATCGGCGAAACTGGTTTCGCAGTGATTATTTATATTGATGATCGCTCCGTAGTAAAAATCCGTGAAAATACAGAATTCGAATTCATTGATTCACCCAGCACGCGTACGATAGAGATTAAACAAGGTACAATTTTTAATAATGTTTCACCGCAACACGATAAGACGTTTATTGTGGCAACACCCGTATCTGTTGCATCTGTAAAAGGTACAGAGTTCGCTGTTGTGTCTGATCCGGCGGGTATTGATCAATTTTTCTGCCAGGAAGGAACCTTTGATGTATATAACACTGTCAGCGAGCAAACGATTAATGTCCAATCCGGACAGCAAGCCATTTCAAGTGCGCTAGGAACATTGACACAACAACCCTTTAATCCCGATGATTATCCTGAAGAACCGGATGCGGATATTGAAGATATTGAAGAAGAAGTGGAAGAGGAGGAACCGGAAGAAACTGAACCTGAAGGAGAGGAAGAAGAGCCGGAGCCGGAAGAAACTGAACCTGAAGGAGAGGAAGAAGAGCCGGAGCCAGAAGAAACTGAACCCGAAGAACAGCCGGAATCGATTGAAGAAGCTCCTGAATCAACTCCAGAAGCCGAAAAGCCATTCAATATGGGGTTGGGTGTCGGATCTGTTACAATAGATGGAATGTTATATAATCAATTAGCACTTCGACCTGAATTCAATATTGGTAAACTGGGCATTGGCTTGGATCTTGTTGTTTATATCGATAATGAAGGCAATGTGCGGCCAAATGAATGGGATATGAAAAATGATCCGTCCGTAATTATGGATAAAATTCTCTATCTCCGTTGGGGGCAAAAGGAAGATCCCTTCTGGATCAAGCTCGGTTCGCTGGATAATGTAACCCTCGGCTACGGCGGATTACTCATGGGTTATTCTAATATGATGGAATTCCCAACTGTACGCCAGATGGGAATAAACACGGGTATGCAATTTGGTAATTTTGGTACTGAATTATTCATGTCGAACATAAAGGATTTCTCCAGAGGAGGAACATTACTTGGTTTAAGAGGCAGTTATAAAGTATCCAAAACATTTCCATTAACTATTGGCGCAAACTTTGTTATGGATATCAATCAATTCAGTGGTTTGAAAGACAAGGATGAAGATTCTTATCCAGATATATTTGATGATTTCCCGGATGATAAAACACTGTGGAATGATACCGATGGTGACGGAATTCCCGATCCACATGCAGGAGTTGATTCAACAACATGGGACATTGATGCCAATGGAAACAATATATACGATGCTGATGAAACAGATCTAGGACTCAAGGGAAGTCCATTCAGCATTGAAAATAATACAGCATCGGTAATGGGCTATTCTTTTGATATCGGTTATCCGGTATTCAGCAATAAAATGGTTTCCTTGGATGTCTATGCTGAATTCAATTTTCTGAATTTCCCTAAAGCTGTCTCACAAGATAGTACGAGTAATTTTTATAGACCAGCTCGAACTGGTAGTGGTTTCTCTGTCCCCGGTGTACGCATGAGTTTATTTAAATTCTTGAATGTGAGTTTTGAATATAGAATTAAAAGTGGTTATTACGTACCGCAGTTTTTTGACCAATCGTATGATATTACTCGAGTAACTCCCATTTATATTGATGATCAAACGGACATATTAACAAAAGATATGATGCTATTTGCTAACTCGACTATGAATGAAGATTTAAATGGTTATTTCGGCTCAATAAGCGCAGATCTCTTTGGATTTGCAAGCATAAGTGGTTCTTATGCTAACATGACTTCAGATTCTAATGAGGTTAAAAGTTTTGTAGCGGCACTGAATCTGAATCCGGAAAAAATCCCAAAATTGAGCGTTGCTACAGCCTATTACCAGCGCAACAATGATTCAGATCCCTTTGACTTTGATAATCCTTCACTAAATACAGTTTTAGGCTACAGACTGGGATATGAAGTAAGTAAAGGTGTGAGTGTGATCTGGGACTATCGTCAATTCTATCGCGATGACGGTACCGGTGAGCTTGAACCCATAAAGCAAACAACCATTGAAACTGCATTTGATTTTTAATGGGTAAAGTAACAATCGAAGATGGCGATAAAACTGTTTATCGCTATGATGCCAGCGCAAGAACATTTAAGAAAGCAGCACTACTTTTGTTCACACTCGCTGCAGGAATGATCGTTGTGGCATTCATCTGGTTTTCTAACTTTATGGGCATACAATGAAGATAACGATCGAATACTGCAACGTCTGAAATTATTTACCACGGGCGGCCGGTCTGGCCAACGAACTATTGGAAAAATATGGTACAAACATCGCAAGTTTAACCATGCAACCATCAGGCGGAGGTGTGTATGAAATAACTAAAGATCACACATTGATCTATTCAAAAAAGAAACTCGATCGTTTCCCGGATGATGGTGAAATCATCAATCTTATTGAAAACAGCTAAATTCATTCTAACAGTCTTTTTTGGTGCAATTATCTTTGGGCAGGAAGGTGAAATCATTCCCTTAAGCCAAAAAGTAGGTTTAACCCTCGATGCGGAGGAAAATTTATTTTATAATGTATATTCTGATATTGATGGCTTTGAGAGCGCTCAATTTTATGAAGTCAGTATCAAGACGGTCATTACCAGGATAACGTATGTACAGTATGCCCAGCAAAAAACATCAAAGCGAAAATATACAATGATGGAATTTTTGCGCATGAAAGAAGCAGTTGATGTGCAGCCCTTTATTACTGCTGAAGACAGACGGATGGTGAAGGAAAATTTGACCTATTTACAGACAGATGAAATTTTAGATGGTATCCAGGAAGACCAGTATGTAACAATACATCACCGCAGCGGCCGGAGGATCCGCGGAACCCTGAAAAAATATAGTGATAAAATGCTAGCCATTCAAACTCCGGTTTCGTTGGAAAAGATTCCAATTTGGGATATGGAGTCTATCTCGTACCGGGAATCAATTAAAAATCGGAGCAGCTGGGAATATCCATTATATGCTTTTTCAGCGTTAGCCGGATTAGCTTTGGCCGAAGGATGGAATGAACAAACACGACCGTATATTGACAGCATCTGGCATTATCGTTTTTTAGGAGCCATGTCAGGATTATTGGCAGGAAGTGAAGCTTTCCAAACATTTAATGTGTTAACTTCTCCCAAGAAATTTTTTGCACTAACACCAGAAGAAATGGATAGATTAAAGGAGTGATTAGGAGGCTTAATGGCTGAAGGAATTGAGCAGGAAAAAGAATTAACTGCCGAAGAAAAATTTGTGAAAGAGAAAGTTGACTCTTTACTTGAAAAAGTTGGCGAAGGACATGGTGAACCCATGCAGCAGGAACTTGCCGAGCGTTTAGAAAAGACAGTTAATGAATTCCATAACGAATCAGCTGAAATTTTAGCAGATTTAAAGGCCAAATCTGAAGATCAACGTGATGAACTTAAAAAATTATGGGAACATCGTAATGAAGAACAGCCTGCTGAATCAACTGTTCCTGAAGAATCTCAAGTTGGAGAATCAAGTGCTTGGGAAAAACGGTTAGAAACCCAGGAAGAAGCTGTAGAAGAAAAGCCAAAGGGAAAAGCAAAGGCTGAAGAAAAATCAGAGGAGAAACCTAAAAAGAAGAAATTAGGTTTTTTCAAAAGGAAGAAAAAAGAAAAAAAATAAACCTTACACTATCAACAAATTATTCTCTATTATATCTTATTGTCAGATTGCCTGACGTCATAAACCTCCGCTAAATTCATAGTCTAAATTGGGGCCGTAGCTCAGTTGGGAGAGCGCAGCGTTCGCAATGCTGAGGCCGTCGGTTCGATCCCGATCGGCTCCACTCATCTACAACCGATAGTATGTAGATAATTTTTGAAAATGTGGTCGTGCTAGATGGGGAGGTAGCGGTGCCCTGTAACCTGCAATCCGCTAAAGCAGGATCAATAACCATAGTGCGGCTCATGCTGTGCCACAGAAAAGGTGTAAGTGATGTTGATATTTCAACCCTTCGCAATGACTGCCCACTTAATCCCGTCAGGCCCGGAAGGGAGCAGCGGTAGGTGTCGCTTTCATGTGCCGGTGGATCTCTGGAATGGAGTTAACTGCTGCTTGGATGTTGTTTCCAGATGGGTCAAACTATGGTGCACGGCCATCGAAAATTTGAAACCATGACGTATCAAGTACTTTCATTAAAATGGCGTCCACAGACCTTCAACGATGTTGTAGGTCAGGATCATGTCACGCAAACATTGAAAAATGCGTTTGCAAAAGAGCGCATTGCCCAGGGATATGTGTTTACCGGTCCAAGAGGCATAGGTAAAACAACAATGGCCAGACTTATGGCTAAAGGGATGAATTGCCATAACCCTGTTGATTATGAACCATGCAACTCATGTTCAAACTGCCGAGAGATCACGGAAAGCCGCAGTATGGATGTTTTGGAAATTGATGGAGCATCAAACCGCGGTATTGATGAAATTCGTAACCTGCGGGAAAATATTAAGTTTTCGCCCATGAATGCTAATTTTAAGGTCTATATAATTGATGAAGTACACATGTTGACGACACAGGCATTCAATGCTTTATTACGCACATTAGAAGAACCGCCGCCCCATGGCAAATTTATCATGTGTACAACGGATATCCATAAAATGCCGGCAACGATCATATCCCGCTGTCAACGCTTTGATTTTAACCGCATAAGCTCGACGATTATTTCAGATCGCATGAAATACATTTTAGACGAAGAAAAGATCAAATATGACAGTGAATCCTTGGCAGCCATCAGTAGGAAAGCCGATGGCAGTATGCGCGATGCATTAAGTATATTGGATCAAGTAATTTCCTTTGCTGGTGAAAAAATTGAATTTGAGCAAATTTCCAGCATTTTAGGACTTATCCCTTATGACTTGTATTTTAACTTAACCACAGCTATAAAGGAGAAGAATGCCGAAAGCTTGGTACAGGTTCTCAAACATATTCGTTCTTTGGGAACACCTTTGGAAGATGTTGTTAATGGATTAAATCAGCATTTACGCAATTTGCTGATCGGTACTGTACAAGGTGCCGAATCATCTTTAGAAGTCAATCCAGATCTTCAGGAACGTTATACAGCTGAAGCTAAAAATTGGGAACGTCGTGATCTTATACGATTTTCTCAAGTTTTCAGTAAACTTGAACCAACATTACGTCGGGCAGCTCAACCACAAATTCTTTTGGAAATGAATCTGCTTAAAATGCTGGAGATGGATCAGTGTGTATCAATAGAAAACATGCTGAATAACCGTACCCAAAACATTCCTGCATCCAAACCAGTTCAATACGAGATTCCTGAAGTGATAGAGAAAATGCCTACATCTGTTTCATCCCAAAATATAATAGATGACAAGAAAGTTGAAAAAAAATCAGCACCTATAAAAAAAGAAGCAGCTAATCCTGAAAAAAAGAATAAAGTAAATGGGGCATTAGATTTAAAAACGATCAAGTCAAATTGGCACCAAATGATTACAAAAATCGGTAGTATAAAAACATCTGTAGCTATGGTATTGGAACATACATTGCCCATGGAGTTAAATAATAAAATACTTGATGTAGCTGTCGTGGATCAACCTCGTTTCAGTTTGGAGCGACTTGAACGGAATCGACAATTAATTGAAAATACATTTGCAGAAATTTTTGATCAGAGTATTCGAATAATTTTCTTGTTTAATGAAGATATTCAAGAAGAAATCAAGCACGAAATTCCTGATGCTCCCGGAATTATAACTAAAGGTGATCCGGTACTCAATCGTGTCATTGAAATTTTTGATGGAGAAATTTTAAGATAAGGAATACCCATGTTCAATAAAGGTAATATGAGTAAAATGTTTAAACAGACTCAGGCGATGCAGGAAGATAAGGATGTGCTGGAAGACGTAATTATAACAACTGTAAATAAAACGCTTTGTAAAGCACAGTATGAAGCTCAATCGCGTATGAGTGCAGTCACCAGCAATATGCTAGGCGGATTAAATATCCTGGGAATGTAATGGGTTTTGTTCCACCACCAGTCGAAAAATTGATTGAATCCTTTGCCAAATTTCCTGGTATTGGCAAAAAAACTGCCCAACGCATGGCTTTTCATGTGTTAAAATCTGATAACGAACAGGCAGTACAATTAGCCCAGGCAGTTATGGATGTTAAATCAAAAATTTTAACTTGTACTATCTGTGGCGGGATTACAGTTGATGATCCATGTGCAATATGTGCCGACTCAAAACGAAGGGAAGATTTATTGTGTATTGTGGAAAAATCCAGTGACATTTATGCGTTTGAGAAAACGAACAGCTATCGTGGAAAATACCACGTTCTCGGTGGTGTTTTGTCACCATTGGACGGTATTGGACCTGATGATTTAACAATAGACAGTCTTATGAGCCGTGTTAATAAAGACATGGAAGTCATATTAGCCACAAACCCCAGTATTGAAGGCGAGGCAACTGCTCTTTATATCAGTAAACTATTAAAAGAAAAAGGAATCAAATCCAGCAAATTGGCGCGCGGGCTTCCCGTGGGTGGAGCATTAGAATATATTGATGAAGCAACATTAATCAGAGCATTAGAAGGACGCGTTACACTATGAAATTGAATATTGCCAATTCATTGACTCTCTTCCGAATCGCATTAACTCCTATTTTCATCATTTTTCTATTTTACGAACATCCCAACGCAAAACTCTGGGCGCTCATGGTATTCCTTGTAGCATCGATCACAGATGCTTTGGACGGTTATTTTGCCCGCAAACATGATCAAGTAACTGAACAAGGACGTTTTCTGGATCCCCTTGCAGATAAGATTCTTATTCTCTCGGCGCTTATATCCTTCGCAGTTCTGGAAATTATACCATTTTGGATGGTGGGATTGATCATATTCAGGGATTTATTTATTACCGGATTACGCGTGGTCATGAACAATAAAGGTTTTCAGATGGTCACTAGCAACATTGCAAAAGCTAAAACTTCATTTCAAGTGGTGATAATCGTAACCATCCTGCTTTATCTTGGCTCTGCGAACCTACCATTCGATTGGGTAGCTGATTACATTTTATTAATACGCGAATATGAATTGATTTACTATTTAACACTGTTGATCACAGTATTTACTATTTTTACAGGAATAGCATACATTTACGATAATCGCACTGCAATCCACCAATATTTATCATAATTCACCGTTGAGCATTATTTCCAACTGGATTGCGACTGTTTTCCGGATCGGATATTTACCGCTCGCTCCCGGATCATGGTGCAGTATGTTTGCTGTTCTGGTTTGGTATATTTTGATGACTGATATATCACCTTTTAATTTGTTATTAATTGCGTTCATTACATTTATTATGGGTGTTTTTACATCGAATCAAGTCATTAAAGACACTGGGAAGGATGATCCGTCAGAAGTGGTTATTGATGAGCTTGCCGGTCAATGGCTGGCCTTGATCGGATTGCCGCATTCAATCGGGTTTGCTATTGCGTCATTTATCATATTTAGGATCTTGGATATAGCAAAACCGTTCCCCATCAATCAACTGGAAAAATTGCCGCAAGGCTGGGGAGTTATGTTAGATGATATTGCCGCAGGATTGATAACATTTGGTTTAATAAACCTATATATTTATTTACTATGAACATCGCTTTAATTACTATTGGTAATGAATTATTGGCAGGCTTTACAGTAAATACAAATGCGGCGTGGATTGGGAATCATGTCATTCAAACTGGCGGAAATATTATCTGGCATCAGACTATCGGTGATTCTAAAAATGAGATACATGACTCATTAAATCAAATACCAAAAGATATTAATGCTGTGATCATTACAGGTGGATTAGGACCGACTCACGATGATGTGACTGCGCATGCACTTTATAAATATGCGAACGATATACCTGTTTTTGATGAAAAATACTGGCAATATCTTCAGGACAAGCTTGCAAAGCGAAATCTCAAACTGCCTGAAATCAATCGCAATCAGTCAATGAAACCTGAAAAAGGAACTATTATTCCAAATCCAGTAGGATCCGCTAGAGGTCTGCATTTTCAAGTAGATGGGAAAGATCTTTTTGTATTACCGGGAGTCCCAAGAGAGATGAAGACAATGATGGAATCAACAGTGCTGCCATGGATTGCAGATCAAAGCGCGGGTGGATTAACAGTGCGAACTATAAGAACGACTGGTATTATGGAATCTGGTTTGGCTGAAAAAATAGGAGATATTGTTGATGCATTAGCAGATGAAATTAAAATCGCATTTTTACCCCAATTCACAGGAGTAGATATACGTGTCTCCAGCACGGATAAAGATGCAGTTGACCAAAAGGTATATGAAATTAACGTACAGGCAGGAAAATATATTTATGGTTATGATAATGATCAATTAGAAGAGAAAGTAGGACAATTATTAAATGCTAATAATCTATCGATATCTACGGCGGAATCATGTACCGGTGGACTTGTTGGGCATAGATTAACAAATGTGTCAGGCAGTTCTGATTATTATCTTGGGGGAATTGTTTCTTACAGCAATTCGGTGAAAGAAAATAATCTAGGTGTTGCGATTGAAACGTTAAATAAACATGGCGCAGTCAGTTATGAAACAGCAATCGAAATGGCTGAAAATGTGCGTTCAAAATTGGATTCTGATTTAGGCCTTGCCATCACTGGAATTGCCGGACCAAGAGGCGGAACAGATGAAAAACCTGTGGGTTTGACATACATCGCTTTAGCTGATGGAAAAGATACAATGGTGAAAGAATTTCGATTTTTAACTGAGCGTATTTTAAATAAAAATGCAAGCTGTCAAGCGGCTTTAAATATGGTAAGGTTATATTTGCTCAATGAGTAACCGCTTGCTGAGAACATTCTTATCTGTTCCTGTACCGAGTGAAGTAGTAAAGCTGCAAAAAGAACTTAAAACAGTAGTCAATAACCATGGTGCAAAAGTGAATTGGGTGCGAAGCGACAACATTCATGTAACACTGAAATTTATTGGCGATACGCCGGAAGATGATGTGGACCAAATCGGACGTACGATTAAAGACATCATCGGGTCAACACAATCATTGAAATTTAAAATTTCTGGAACCGGATGCTTTCCTAAAAAAGAACGTCCAAGAATATTATGGCTCGGAATCAATGGCGATTTATTACCGCTGCAAACATTAGTAACAAAAATTAATGAAGCATTAGATCTTTTAGGTTATCCCAAAGAAGAGAAGAATTATATACCGCATTTAACTCTGGCCAGGATAAAGTATCCGCAAAAGCATACACCGGATATTTCATCATTTCTTAACGCTGAATATGAACCCATTCAACTGCAGATAAATAAAATTCATTTTATGCGCAGTGAACTCTTTTTTAAAGGTTCAGTATATACTATTTTAGACACCCATTTTTTAACATAAATTAACATATAAGTGAGTTTTATTTATGGATGATAAACGTACCAAAGCACTTGAATTAGCTAAAGCAGAAATCGAAAAACAATATCGTGGTGAAGAACTGTTTGTCCAATTGGAAAGTGCTGCTTTCCAATTGCGCGACAATGTTATCTCTACAGGCTGCTTATCCCTTGATTTAGCCCTTGGCATAGGCGGCATTCCTCGAGGCCGTATAATAGAAATATATGGTCCTGAATCATCCGGAAAAACCACCCTTGCGCTGCATATTGTTGCTGAAGCTCAAAAAGCCGGTGGCTATGCTGCGTACATCGATATGGAGCATGCACTGGATACAGAATATATGAAAAAGCTTGGAGTAAATACTGCTGAATTAATTGTATCCCAGCCGTCTTTTGGCGAGCAGGCTCTTGATATTACTGATACACTCATTAGAAGTAATTCACTGGATGTGATCGTCATCGATTCTGTCGCTGCTCTGGTACCAAAAGCTGAATTAGATGGTGAAATGGGTGATCACTTCGTGGGACTTCATGCACGGCTTATGTCACAGGCAATGCGCAAGCTGACTGGCACAGTGAAAAAAACTGATACAAGTATCATTTTCATCAATCAGATCAGGGAAAAAATCGGTATAATGTTCGGCAATCCTGAAACGACTACCGGCGGCCGAGCCTTGAAATTCTATTCCTCAGTGCGTATGGAAATACGCCGCATTGCTGCGGTGAAAGAAGGCGATGATTTTGTAGGATCCAGAGTTCGTGTGAAGGTAGTCAAGAGCAAAGTAGCTCCACCTTTCAAATCAACTGAATTCGATATTATGTACGGCGAAGGAATTTCTTACGTGGGTGATATTATTGACCTTGCTGTTGAAGGAGAAATCATAAAAAAATCGGGTGCATGGTATGCATATAAAGATGAAAAAATTGGCCAGGGACGTGAGAATGCCAAATCGTATTTGAAGGAACATCCTGAAGTATTGGATCAAGTTGTTACTGATGTCCGTACTTTCGTGGGCCTGGATACAGAGGAGGGGGAAGCTGCAGCGTAAAATTATCGCCATAAAGCGTAAGGGCCAGAAACGCCCTAAACGTTTAATTACATTTACTGATAAAAGCGTCTTCGAAATTTCCGAAGACGTTTTTATTTCTATTGCTCTTGAGATAGGGAGTGAAGTAGATGATGAATATTTGGTTGAACTTGAGGAAAAGGAAAATATGCATCAAGCCCTCCATGCTGCATTGTCATTATTGAATTATCGCATGCGCAGTACAGCGGAATTATATAAACGGTTAACTGAAAAAGGGTATAATCCTGATATTGTTGAATGTGTCATAGAGAAACTTAACGAAAAGAAATTCCTGGATGATGAAGCATTCGCCAGGGCATTTATTCATGATAAAATCAATTCCCGTTTACTCGGGCCTGTTGCATTGCGCCGTGAATTGTTTCCGCACAAATTGGATAAGGAAATTGTTGAAAAACTACTACAACAAGCCTATGCAGAAATGCCTGAAGAAGAATTGGTGGAACGATTGATTGAAAAACGCAAAATAAAGAAAGGTCAAAAAATGACTCAAAAAGAGAGGAATCGGTTGATCAGTTATTTACAACGTCGAGGACATCAATGGAATGTGATAAGAACCGTGTTTGATAAATGGTCTATTTAATTATCTATTTATGAAAGACCAACTGATACTATTGCTGCTTCTCTGGTTTTTAAGCGGATGCACCAATAATAGCAGTATGTATCCCTGGCTCCTGGAAAAGGGTTTACAACAACAGCTCGCAGAAAAGATAATTGCAATGAATTGAGAACATATTGCAGTGGAAAATATGAAGAATGGCTCGATGAAGATGGCGTCACGCACTGTTCATGTAAACCTGTAGGAGAGAAAAATTATCCCCAACACCAGGCAGGGTAAAAGGGTTAGTTACTCAATTTTTACACGTTCCATACTTAAATCTATGGTGTAATTAAGACAGCCCGATCCTGACTACAGCTGATTTAAATCCGGGCGTTCGTGACATTGGGTCCACCTTTTGGCTGATAAGCGCATTTGCCTCCGGGTAGTACATGAGCACCGTGCCGCGTTTAATTTCAAATGACCGCGCCAGGATATTATTGATCTGACCCGTTTCACTTTTTACAACAACACGTTCATCTTCTAACAGTCCCATTCGCGTCATATCTTCCTTATTCATCATGACCACATCTCGGCGTTCCTGCCCCCGGTATAAGTCCTCTTCTTCATACACAACGGTATTGAACTGTCCCTCGGAACGGACACTCAACAGGTGAAATTCATTCTCCTGCAATTGATTCAAATTGGGAATAGGATGATAAATAAACTTTGCTTTTCCCGATTCAGTAGGAAAAGCGGGATTGTGTAGTAATCGTCCAGGAATGTGAAATTCTTTTTTCGTCTTGCCAATATCACCAATGGATTCAAAACCGGGTATAATCCGGGCAATGAGTTTTCGAATACTGTTGTGGTTTTCTAACTTACTCCAATGGAAGATGTCATCATTCCCCAAAACTCGCCCAGCTATTTCTGAAATCACTTCCACCTCGGATCGCAGATTTTCATGCCGGCTGATCCCGCCATCACTCAAGCGGACAAAATTGAACATGGACTCCTGGGTTGTACTTTGCCGCTCTTCATCCCGAGCCAGGACAGGAAGAATGATCGTTTCCTTTCCCGTTCCCCAGGCGTGCCCTGTATTTAAGGACGTGCTTAAATAAACCACTGTATCAATATTTGAAAAGGCACGTGCAACCGTTTTAGAATCAGGGTTGGAACCATAAAGATTTCCACCGAGACAAAAAGCGAAATCCATTTCTTTATTACTGGCTGCCTGAATACAGGCCATGGTGTCATAGCCCTTCATGGATGGAACGTTTAGGCCTTCCGCTGTCAGGCGTTCAAATACAGCTGTTTTTAAAGCAGGTGTCACCGCCATGGACCCCATGCCCTGCACATTGGAGTGACCGCGAATCGGCAATAAACCGGCGTGCTTTCTGCCAACCATCCCGCGCAAAAGAGCCAAGTTCGCAATATGCTGCACACTGGCAGCGCCGTGGGCATGATGAGTGATACCCATGCACCAGCCGAAGACTACATCCTTGGCCTTGATATAATGGTGTCCTACGGATTCAATTTCTTGCTGTGATAAACCGGAGCCTAGCTCAATATCGGCCCAATCTAAATTTTGAATATTTGATTTAAAATCTTCATATCCTTCCATGAAAGAATCAATAAAAGCAGAATCAACTGCGTCCTGTTCCAAAACGACCTTAGCCAACCCGCTGAACAAAGCCAGGTCCCCGCCAGGCCTCAACTGTACATATTCAGAAGCGATCTTGGAGCCAAATAACAAACTTCTAGGGTCAGATGGCACCCGGAACTCAACCAATCCTTTTTCAATCACAGGATTGATCACAATCACCTTGCTGCCCCGGCGCCGGATATTTTTCAGTTTGGTGAGCAGGCGAGGATGGTTAGAACTGGGGTTGGATCCGATAAGAAAAAATAGATCGCAGTGATCCAGATCTTCCAATTCTATCGTAGCTGTTCCTGTACCCAAAGAGCCCGTAAGTCCCACACCGCTGGCCTGATGGCAGTAATAGGAACAATTATTGATGTGATTGGTGCCGAATGCGCGGGCAAACAACTGGAGTAGAAAACCAGCCTCATTGGAAGAACGTCCACTGAAATAAAAGAAGGATCGCTGGGGATCGGTTTTTTTGAGTTTTCTTTCTACTAAATCAAAGGCTGCATCCCAACCAATAGGCTTGTAATGAGTGTCTCCGGGTTTCAGCAGGAGGGGAGTCGTAATGCGGCCAGCACGTTCCATTTCCCGCGGGGAGAAATTCTTGAGCTGATCAATGGAAAACCGGTTGAAAAATCCTGGATGAATTTCACCCTGCATATCTGCTGCCATGGCCTGGATGGATTTTTTACATATTTCCGGCCAATGCCCTTGCTCATTACGCATGCCGCCTGACTGTCCGCCCATACCCAAAGCGCAGGTCTTGCATACATTTTTTGAATTTAAAACATTCCAGAGTTTGCGGAAACCTACACGACGGCCCATCCTGATAGAATACCAGATGGCTGGCCACCCACCACCGTGTTTTATCATATTCATTTTATGAGATAAATCGAATGAGAAGATTATGGAACATTCAAAAATTTACCATGAACCATTTGGGGAATAAAATTATTATTAAGTGACGTGATTAAAAGTGTATGAAAGATTTACCGCCGTAAGTATATAAGTAGGGAATGTCAACACTATTTACCCAAAGGAACCTCTTAGCGTATAATATGCAAGAACAGGAGATAACAACGTGCTGAAAAAATATGATCAATTTTCCATTAATGACCAAACTATTAAATCTACATTAAGGCGGAAGCCTAATGATTTTGAAAGGGAGGTTTTAAAACATGTTTATTATTCACGATATCTAAATAACCCCATTTCGGGTATCAACAATATCATTAATCATGGTGGCAATTATTTAAGAATCGATGAATCAACACAATTGGCTGTTGGTATGGAGAGCAAGGGGTCCATAATCTCCTCTTCTGCAGTAAAGCCTTGTACAGCGCTGGGTACAAAACCAAGATTGAAATATAAAAGTAAACAATCAAAAATATCATTCGGTATAGCGCAGAATACTACACATCAAAATCCAACAATTACAGGCCATGAAGAATTATTTTTTCTGCAGGATAATAAAGTACTGGTTTCTGCATGTGCAGATATTATGGCTTTAGAATCCATAATAGTTAAGCATATAAATCCTGCATCACTTGGGTATGGTTTAAACTCAATTTCTAACAACAAATACGGAATGGATATTCATTTATCTTCTGCTGCCCAAATTTCAATATTATCTGATAAGAATACCCACGGTGTATTGATAGTAGCTGATCAGCATTTATCTGGAAAAATAAAAGGTATCTGCAAGAAACATAAACAGTCGTGCCTTCATCTGGGTAGCCTGAAAAAAATACAATTCATGTCTATTTCTGTTCGAAAAAAAACGAAAGCAAATTTACCATTATCAACTTTAAATATAACTGAACCTCCGAAAATATCGATTGTTCCGGCCGTTCCCAAAAGTGGTAAAAAAGATAAGCTGAAATCGTTCAAAGAACTGAAAAATTACTCGAGCCATGTCTTGGAATTATGCAAGATCGTCAAGAAGCAAAAGTGGGATGTATATAAACCGCAAAAAGACGCAGTCGGTTCATTTTCATTAATACCAGGGAAAAATGATATTGCCGTAAGCACTCCAGACAACATTCACTTACTGAATAAAGAAATAAAAACCAGCAACCGTATAGTGATATCCAATGCTGCAAGGCAATTGGTGTGTAAAGGATATAAACCAATAGGAGCAGCTCTCATCCTGCATGGCGGAAATATGCAGAAAAATGACAACCAGTGGTATATGCGAGAGATTTTTATGGGTGTTGTTGAAGCTGCACAGCTGATGGGATTAGAATTATTTCGTCCAATTGTGACTTGCGATAATAAAAATCATCCCGGTTTAGAATTATGTGTTGTGGGTAAAAAGATAAATGAGTCTATTGCAATTAATGAATCATTTGTTTCTGAAAATGATTTTATAACAATGTTAGGAAGTCATCGTGGTGAATTAAACAGCAGCATTTATCAGCAAAAAATTCAAAAACAAGAAAATAATAAAATTCCTGCAGTTGATTTACGTATGGAAACTCGGCTGCAGGAAACGGTGCTGCAAGGAATTCAGACTGGATTGATTAAATCAGCCGTTAATGTTTCCAATGGAGGATTGACAATGTCGTTGATCAAGTCACTGCAAAATGTAGAAAAGGGAATCGGCGCCCGCATTCATCTATCTCGGAAATTGAGGCAGGATGAAATGCTTTTTGGTGAGACACAGGGTTTGGTCATCGTATCTATTGGCGAAAGAGATCTGATGGAATTTGAGCGCATTTGTATGACCATTGGATTGCCCTCTACAACCATTGGCAGGGTCACCGGTGACGGCAGGTTTAAATTCAATGATGTGGTGAATCTGGATGTAAATAAGCTTTAATTATTGTATCATTTCTTTGATCATTTGATCATGGAGCAGTCCATTAGATACTAAAATTTCCTTGTCATAAATAGAATACTCGGAACCATCCATCTTACTTATTTTTCCGCCAGCTTCGCTCACAATCAGAATACCTGCAGCAGAGTCCCAGGGATGCAGATCAAATTCCCAGAAGCCATCCACTTTACCACTGGCAATATGACATAAATCTACTGCCGCAGCTCCAAGCCTGCGTACACCCTGACAAATGTCCGTAAACCGTTTGAATAACACCATATTTCGTTCCCAGCTTTCACCATGCTGGTACCCAAAACCTGTAACAAGAAGTGATTTTTCAAGTTCCTTAATTGTTGATACAGATATGTTGTTATCATCACAAAAAGCACCTTCTCCTTTTATTGCGGTATACACATGATTTGCAGGTAGTTCGATAACGCAGCCGGCAATAGGCTCATTGTTTTGGTGAACACCTATGGATACAGCAAACGAGGGATAGTTATGAACAAAATTGGTTGTGCCGTCTAAGGGGTCTATAATCCATTGATATTCTGCATCCGGCAGGGAGGAGCCGGATTCTTCAGCCAGAATCCCATGATCGGGGAATTCCTCATGAATTATGCCGCAAATTAATTGCTCTGATTCTTTATCTGTTTTTGTAACAAGATCTGTTTTGCCTTTGTAATCTGCTATACGGGGAATATTAAGGGCAGTCAGTATGACATCAGTAGCCTTTTGAGCAGCTTTTACAGCCACATCCAGAGTGTGGTGCAGATCCAATTTTGATTATGCCTTATAAGGAACGTGCTCTCTTGAAAAATATTCTGACGTTATTTTCTTCAGCGTAACGGTTAAAAATAGTACTCCGATCAAATTTGGTATGGTCATTAGGCTCAAGGCAATATCACCAAAATTCCAAACGAATGTGAGGGGCAGGACAGCACCTAAAAAGTTGAAAAATACATATACCCATCTATAGGGTTTAATTGCCTGTGGACCCACAAGATATTCTATAGAACGATCTCCGTAGTAACTCCAGGCTACCATTGTGGTGTATGCAAATAGCAAAACGGCAATATTTACAATAAAACTTCCAATTTCAGGAGCAAATGCAAAACCATTACGAAATGCTTCTCTGGTCAATTGCGCACCTGTTAAATCTGTTGATTGTAGTACACCTGTTGAAAGAATAGCAAGGCCGGTCATTGTACATACAATTATTGTATCAATGAACGGTCCCATCATTGCCACAGCACCTTCACGTGCAGATTCTTTTGTTTTTGCAGCAGCATGAGCGATAGGAGCGGAGCCTTGACCAGCTTCATTTGAGTATAAACCTCTGCGTACACCCCACATGATTACAGTAAGCAAACCACCCCAGCCAGCTTTCAAGGAAAAGGCTTCACGAAAAATACTAGCAAAACTAGGGATGATATTTTCAAAATGAGTCAATAGAATTATCAGTGCACCTGCCACATACAGAACAGCCATTGTGGGCACCAATCTACTGGCAACCGCAGCAATTCGTTTAATTCCACCAATGATCACCAAACCAACCATACAAGCAATAACTGCTCCCGATAACCAAACTGGCACGTTATAAGTAGCAAATGTCTGGGCAATCGTATTAGCCTGATTCATATTTCCAGTACAAAATGAACAAATAACGGCACAGGTGGCAAAAAAGACAGCCAAAGGTTTCCACTTTGGACCCAGTCCTTTTTCAATATAATACATCGGTCCGCCGGAAGCTGACCCATCGTTGTGGATTACGCGGTATCTATGTGATAGAGTGCATTCTGCATATTTTAATGCCATGCCAAAAAGAGCTGTCACCCACATCCAAAATAGAGCACCAGGCCCTCCAAGCCGCACTGCTAAGGCAACACCGGCAATATTTCCAATACCGATCGTGGCAGAAAGGGCAGCAGATAAAGCCTGGAAATGGGTAACATCACCTTCATCGTCTGGATTATCATATTTACCTGAAACAACTTCGAAGCTATGTTTAAATCTGCGAATTTGAATGAATCCCAGAGCAAGAGTTACGAATAGCCCTGTTCCTATCAAGATAATTGTCAGCGGCATTGATATCCAGCCACTGAATACCTCTGTAAAATGTTCTAATGTTGCAATTAATTCACTCATATATATTTCTTCCTGAAGTGGACTTGATTTGCTTAAAAATTGATGCCAAGTTTACACGTCCGTCTAATGACTGGCAAACTGCTTTTGTCAATGTATATAATTTTTTCTAGAAAAATCCTTACATTCCACCGTGAGAATTGGAAATAACCCCACCCAAAGGGATAGTTATGCCAAAAAAATCAAACAAATTATTCAGAGATACAATTAAAAAACATTTGAAGAAGGCTCAAAAGGAAAACCCTAAAGTTGATTTAATTTTGGCTGATGGCAATCCCAGGTCTGAGCGAGATATGCATAAAGATATGTACAAAATAGGACATGTAGATGATGATTATTTTCCTGATAAAACTTTGTTAAAGGTTTTTGAGGGTGGAGCAGTTTATTTAGCGGAAGATGGAGAAAAATTTTATCTTATTCTAGATGAAGGTACAATGGCATCAATTTTGGATGAAGAGGATTTACCAGATGAATTGGTTAAAACAATTGAATTCGCCACTGTTGAAGAAAGAGATGAATATATTAAATCCAGAGGTTGGGATTAAGTTATAGTCCAACTATGAAAATACAATGATTACTTTCCATGATATTTTGGGGCATTATGGTATTAAACCAAAGAATATAAAGTTAGTTCGGCATGGAAATAGAGAAATTCCCGTATTGGAGACTTTCCAAAATGAAAGAGAGCATTTTGAAGTATATCAAAGTTATCAAGCCCCCAACAAATTTAAAGGTGCCAAACATATAGCAGTATTTGCACCCGGTCACCATACATCAGCAATATTTCTTGGTTTATGGGATATAAAAGATTATAAGACACACAATAATTTCACTAAAAAAATACATGATACTATTGATAAACATTCTTTTCCCAAAAGTTGGCATAAAGTCGCATGGTATGATTTGAGGTATAATCCAACTCTTGATGAACTATCTGAAAGGTTAATAATAGATTGGGGGAAATCAACTATTTCTTGGGTACAAAATAGAGATAAAAAAATATTAGAGATAAAAGGGGAAAACTATTTAGGTGATTTTGTATCCTATGATTCAGTTCAATTGAATTATTATAATATAAAAAAATTATCTACTGATACTAAATCAAATACGACATGGATGAATGCTCTTTCATCTGTAAATGGCATATACCTTATCAGAGATAAATCTTCAGGTAAATTGTATGTAGGGTCTGCTTATGGCGAAGATGGTTTATACGGTAGATGGCTTAATTATGCACATAGTGGTCATGGTGGAAATAAGGAATTAAAGGGTCTTGACCCTAACCAATTCGAGTTTTCAATCCTTGAGATAATACCACCCACATCATCGGCTGAAGAAGTTATTCATCGTGAAAATAGATGGAAGGAAAAACTAGGAACTAGAGTCTTTGGTCTTAATGCTAATTAAATGAAACGCCTCTGGCTTAAATAGCCTCCGAATGGTGGATATTTACATAAATTTTCCCCAATATATAATTTTATAGAAAAAGTGTATAATTGTAC
>ENA-ORDI01000578-ORDI01000578.1-marine-metagenome-genome-assembly--contig:-NODE-578-length-24276-cov-5.647630_pt1 | contig 24276 bp, 23 predicted proteins | sample MGYA00248628_ERZ508525 | MGnify/ENA primary metagenome ERZ508525 (study PRJEB26195, sample SAMN05422138) | marine metagenome | isolation source: East of Porto Seguro, South Atlantic Ocean | place... | reverse complement strand
TTTCATATCAATGAATCCAACATTTAGTGATTCGGGATAATTTTTCTCAAGGTTTCTACTATTTGATCAATATGTTCTTTTTCCGCAATCAATGGGGGAGAAAATGCAAGAATATCCCCCGTCATACGAACCAATAAATTGTGATTGTGAAATGCATCGGTGAAAACATCATAACCACGAGCACCAGACCTCCCATCTCGGGGTTCCATTTCAATTCCAGCAACCAAACCCAAATTCCGGATATCAATAATATGGGATGTTCCCTTCAGTGAATGGAATGCTTCTTCCCAGTATTGGCTCATTTCCTGGGCATGGCCAAATAATCCATCTTCCATATAAACATCCAAGGTGGCAATCAAGGCAGCAGCAGCCAAGGGATGAGCAGAATAGGTATATCCGTGAAAAAGATCAATGTCTTTTGGATCACTCTGCTGATAAGCATTATAGATATTTTTTGTCACCATGACGGCGCCCATGGGAACCGTTCCACTGGTTAATCCTTTTGCACAGGTAATCATATCAGGTTCAACCCCAAAATAATCTGCAGCGAATGGAGTACCTAATCGACCAAAACCCGTTATAACTTCATCGAAAATGAGTAAAATATCATGTTCAGTACATATTTCTCTAATTCGTTCCAAGTAACCTTTGGGTGGGATTAGCACACCGGTAGAACCTGCCAACGGTTCTGTAATAAAGGCTGCAATTCTATCGGCGCCATGTTTATATATCACACGCAAAAGGTCATCTGCTAATTCCTCGCCAAAATCTGGTTGACCTTTGCTGAAAGCATTTTTTCCCAAATCATGTGTGGCACAAATGTGATCCACATTAGAAAGGAGAGAAAAGTGTTTTTTATTAAGCGGTAAGCCGCCTACAGAAATTCCACCAAATCCAACGCCATGATAAGCCCGCTCCCGACCAACTAAAATAGTTTTATCTATCTTGCCACGATGTTGCTGGTAACCGAGAGCAATTTTCAATGCTGTGTCCACAGCTTCAGAACCGGAGTTGGTAAAAAATACATATTGAAATGCATCCGATGGCGCAATGGAAAGTAATTTTTCCGCCGCTTCAAATCCCAGGGGATGACCCATCTGGAAGGAAGGGGCAAAATCCAGTTTAGCAGCCTGATCCTGAATTGCTTTTACTATTTTATCATTTCCATGACCCGCATTACAACACCATAACCCTGCTGTACCATCCAATACCTGTGTACCGTCCGGTTTAAAAAAATACATCCCTTTTGCCTCATTCATCAATCGAGGTTCAGCCTTGAATCCTCGGTTCGCCGAAAAGGGCATCCAAAGGTGTTCAAGATTTGCTTGTGAAGACATATTTATTTCCTTTTATTTAAATCTTATTAATTTATTTTTTTTGAATCCGTCTGTTGCTTAAGAAACCCAACGGCCTCAACCACTCGTTAACTCATCATCAAAATTCTGAACCCAGAATTTTCAACCCGAAACTTATTTACTGACTAACTCGTCTGTTTCCTTCTTAATATCACCTGTCCAATTATTGTCACGATTCACGCCTAATGATTCTGCTTTTCGTGCGAGTCGTTTATCTGCCAAGTCATGATGTGTTGTAAGATATTGCAATGAATGCCCGACAAACTCGCGAACGGTTTGGAAACCATGTTTTTCCATGAAGTTTGATAAACCTTCACACATTTCTTCAATCATCTCGTACCCTTGCAACATGACACCTGTACATACCTGAACAGTAGAACTGCCCATCAGAATAAATTCTATAGCCTCACGACTACTGATAACGCCACCGATACCTGATATTTCTGCATCGGGGACCCCTCTTCCTATTTGGGACACCATACGCAAAGCAATGGGTTTCACGGCATAATAAGAATATCCACCGGGGGTTGAATGGCCCTCCACCGCGGGCATTGGAGCCAGCGTTTCGAGGTCAATATTTAAAATGGATGGTATGGTATTGATTGCTGCAACGCCACTTGCACCACCTTCCATCGCAGCTTTGGCAGGTTCTGTGATATCTAAAATATCGGGTGTCATTTTGGCCCATATTGGCAAGTCCGTAACTTCGGCAACCCAACCCGTTACTTCTCTCGCCATATCGGGACTCTGCCCCATGAAAGCTCCCATGCCTTCTTCGGGATGTCCGTGAGGGCAAGAGAAATTCAGTTCAAACATATCTACCCCTGTTTCGGCTATTCTACCTGTTAATTCCTGCCATGAATCCTTATTGTATTTCTCCATTATCGAAGAGATCAACACTTTGTCAGGATGAGCATCTTTTATTTTCTTGTATTCATCTAACCACACTTCCAGTGTTCTATCGGATATCAGTTCGATGTTCTCGAAGCCGATAATTTCACCACTTGGGGTTTTTAACTTCCCATATCGAGGGGCTACATTTATGACCGGAGTCTCTGTTAAACTTACCGTTTTTGCGGAGACACCACCCCAGCCATTATTAAAAGCCTTGATGATAGTTTTTGAATTAGTGCTTGGAGGCCCTGACCCAATTACAAATGGGTTGGGGAATTTAATGCCGTTTACTTCTATGCTTATATCTGCCATAATTTTCTCTTTATATTAAATTGTTTTAAAGTTCGACCAACTTATCATAGGTTTCTGGGCGGCGGTCACGAAAGAATTGCCAGGTAGAGCGAACTTCATCGATCATGTCCAGGTCAAATTCTGCAACCAGCAATTCATCCTTATCCCGGGATGCTTCAGCGAAAATTTGCCCTCTTGGATTCACAAAATACGATGTGCCGTAAAATTCACCCAAGTCCCAGGGTTTTTCTGTTCCAACCCGGTTGATGCAACCCATGAAATATCCATTTGCCGCCGCATGGGCTGGTTGCTCTAATTTCCATAAATATTCACTCAATCCTGCTACGGTTGCAGAAGGATTGTAAACGATTTCTGCGCCGTTCAATCCAAGGCATCTTGCCCCATCAGGAAAGTGACGGTCGTAACAAATGTAGACCCCCACTTTTGCATATTTTGTTTCGAAAATAGGATAACCCAAATTCCCTGGTTTGAAAAAAAATTTTTCCCAAAATCCCGATGTATGGGGAATATGGTTCTTGCGGTATTTGCCCAGGTATTCACCATCGGCATCAATGACAGCAGCCGTATTATAAAGTACACCGGCCTGCTCTTTTTCATATACGGGTACAATAATGACCATGTTGTATTTTTTCGCATACTCTTGCATTCGTTCAGTAGCGGGACCGGGAACTGATTCCGCGGATGCATACCAGGCGTTGTCTTGTCCCGGACAGAAGTAGGGTGTATTGAATATTTCCTGGAGACATAAGATCTGAACACCCTGTTTTCCCGCATCTTCAATAAAAGGAATATGTTTTTGGAGCATGGCTTCTTTGATTTCTGCAATGCTCCCTTCTCCTTCTGTCATGGGAAGGCTCATCTGGATCAACCCGGATTTAATATTTCTTGGCATGTTTACTCTCCTTTGTTTGGATCTTTTTTACCATATTATTTTTACGACTCACCTGTTACCCCGCCTACGTCGAGTCTTCGGCGGACAGGCACTCAACAGTTACCATTTGCCATTTGCCACTCACCAATTACCGCTAACCTACATTTATTTCATTCCGCCATACAGGCCGCGTTTTAAAAATTGACCATCACCTTTTTGTCCCACATAGTCACAATCCTTAATGATAACCTTCCCGCGGGAAAGAACGGTTTCTGTAAAGCCGGTTACTTCAAAACCTTCATAAGCATTGTAATCCACTCTCATGTGATGGGTACAGGCATTGTTAATGCTGATTGTTTCTTTTCGATGCGGATCAAAAATAACAATATCCGCATCGCTGCCCACAGCGATAGTACCTTTTTTAGGAAATAATCCAAATGTTTTTGCTGCGGCTGTGGAAGTCAATTCAACAAATTTATTCAGTGAAATTCTGCCTGAATTCACACCGCCATTGTAAACAAGACTCATGCGATTCTCCACACCGGGACCGCCATTGGGAATCTTGGAAAAATCATCAATCCCCAATATTTTTTGATCCTTGAAACAGAAAGGACAATGATCCGTGGAAATGGATTGAAGATCTCCGAACCGAAGCCCCTTCCAAAGTTCATCCTGATTCCATTTTTCCCTCAAGGCAGGTGTCATGACATATTTGGCTCCTTCAAATCCTTCCTGTTCATAATAAGAATGATCCAAAAAGAGATACTGGGGACAGGTTTCCGCAAAGGCATGAACACCTCGATTCCGGGCCAGCATGACCTGCTCCAATGCATCAGAACTTGAGAGATGAACAATATAGACCGGAACATGGGCGACCTCCGCAATTGAAATGGCACGATGGACACCCTCTGCTTCCATTCGTGTGGGGCGGGTCAGGGCATGATATTTTGGCTCTGTTTTTCCTTCCGCCAAAGCGATTTTTACAATTTCATCAATGACAATACCGTTTTCAGCGTGCATACACACAACCGTTCCGTTTTCACCCGCTTGACGCATGGCACGGTAAATCGTTCCATCGTCCACATACAAAACACCCGGATAGGCCATGAATAGCTTATAGGAGGTTACACCATCGTCAGCCAGCATTTTCATTTCATGGACGCGGTTATCCTCCAAATCGGTGATTATCATGTGAAACCCGTAATCGATGGCTGTTTTCCCTTCTGCTTTTTCGTGCCATATATCCAACGCTTCCAGGGTTGACTGGCCTTTGCTTTGGATGGCGAAATCTATCAGAGTTGTTGTGCCGCCATGAGCCGCTGCCAGGGTTCCCGTTTCAAAGTCGTCGGCAGAGGTGGTGCCGCCAAAAGGCATGTCCAGATGTGTATGAGGATCCAAGCCACCAGGGAATAAATATTTCCCGGAAGCATCAATGATCTCATCCGCTTCCATCTCTAAATTTTTCCCAATAAGGGTGACAGTTTCATTTTTGATAAAGACATCGGCCAAATAATCATCAACTGCTGTGATGACGCGACCATTTTTAATCAGCACTGACATAATTTTCCACTTATTTTTATTTTATATTTTTTCATGATTATTTTAACGATTTCCCCAGGCATTTAGGCCTCGTTCCTCATCGGTCCCCGGAATGGTATTATCTAAGAGCAACGCTGTAAAAGCGCCCACTGCCATCCCTGTACTTCCTAATGTATTCAGAACATTTGCCAACCAAACTGGTTCAAATTGAAGGGGTTGTTGTCCAAAATATTCAGGAACAGATAATCCCATAAAAAAGGCAAAGCCCAGGATGAATAAATTCCGGGCTGAATTGAGATCCACAAATTGAAGATTCGACAATCCCACAGCTGCGATCATCCCAAACATGGCACAATACATGCCACCCACTATTGGTTGGGGAATGGTTGTAAACAGCGCCCCGAATTTAGAAACCGTACCCAACAGAATCATGATCACAGCTCCCGCCTGCACCACCCTGCGAGAGCCAACCCGAGTTAAACCAATGGCGCCAATATTTTCGCTGTAGGATGTGGTTCCGTTTCCCGTGCCAAAGATCCCGGCCACCAAACAGCCAATGCCCTCAAATGTAATACCACGGTTGATGGTATCTTTATTGGGAGTCGGCGCTCCGGAAAGTCGGGCACAGGCATAATAATCGCCAATGGATTCCACCATAGAGGCAATATACCCGGCCACCATTCCTACAATTGCAGCAGCGCCAAACTGTGGCATTCCCCACTGAAAAGGATAGGGAATGCGAAACCAGGGTGCGTTTTTCAAATTGTCCAAACTTGTGTGAGATGGGTGTCCTTCAGGGAAAAATCCCAAGCTTGTGAGCACAGCGGCCACACCCCAGGCAGTACCAATAGCGAGCAGGATTGGATACAATTCAAACGTTCGATGCTTATGCCGAAGATATTGACTGAAAAGAATAATCAGAAAAATGGTTAAGCCGCCGATGGGCCAATGTCGCCCTGCTTCCGGTGCACCAAATTTGAATAAGGATAAACCAATTAACGCAATAGTAGGCGCGATAGTGATGGGACCGACAAATCGCAACAAGCGCCCGATAATCCCACTGGCACCAATTATAATCTCTCCTAGAGAACCGGCTATAATGGCGCCTTGAACATGTTGCATGCGCACTTCCCAACCGGCATTTGCCAGGGCTGCCATACCACAGATCGCAAAGGTGGGCGCTAAAAAAGAAAAGGTTCCCCCTTGGACGATGGGCAGGCGATTCCCGAAAGTGGTTTGCAGGAGTGTGGTAATTCCACTGACAAAAAACATGGTTGCAATTAGCCATCCTTTTTGAACTGGATCTTCAATTCCTAATGCTGGCGCCAATAATAGAGGGATTGCTACAGTTGAACCGAACATGGTCAAGTAATGCTGCAAGCCCAGAATGGCTGTTTCTAAAACAGGTGGATTATCGTCAATATTATATAACAATGATGTTTTATTTTCTGACATAAATTCCTTTAATTAATATCAAATTTATCATTTTATTTTAATAATTTTTTACGGGAAGCCAATGTGTGAATACTTTGCCCCTTTTCTCTGTTTTGGATATATTCCAACTTCCCAAGAATTTGTTGAAAGTTAATCATACAATAGAAATGAAATCATCAAAATCTGCACAATACGAACAAATGTTAACTATTGCCATCCAGGAAGCCCGGAAAGGATTGGATGAGGGCGGAATTCCCATTGGTGCTGCTCTTTTCCACAATGATGGTACCTTGCTTGGAAAAGGTCGCAACAGGCGTATCCAGAATAATGATCCGTCGCTTCATGGCGAGACGGATGCCTTCCGGAATGCAGGACGACAACGATCCTATGCCAATATTATCATGGTCACAACCCTAGCGCCCTGCTGGTATTGCAGCGGGCTGATCCGGCAGTTCAACATAAAAACAGTCATTGTAGGTGAATCGGTAAATTTTCCCGGTGGGGTTGATTGGTTAAAAGAATCTGGCGTTGAAATTATTGACCTGAATTCTAAAATATGTATTACCATGCTTGCAAAATACATTCAGGATAATCCGGAGGTTTGGAATGAGGATATCGGAGAAGAATAATTTCTATTCCCCATTATTCCCAAACCACCACTCTTTATTAGAATGGTCGTAATCGATAAAGATATGTTTCGCTTCCCGGAATTCTTCCAGCGCTTCTATGCCATGCTCCCTGCCAATTCCGGACTGTTTCATGCCGCCAAAAGGGGCTGCCATATTTTCCATTAAGGGGCTGTTAATACAGAAGGTTCCGACCTGAATATTGTCTGCTGCGGTCAATGCTCGCTCAATATCCCGGGTGAAAATAGTGCAACCCAAACCGTATCTTGTTGAGTTGGACATGGCGATCGCTTCATCCAATGATTTGATTCGCTGAACCGGAATCACAGGACTGAACGCTTCCTCCATAATAATTTCCATGTTGGGTGTAACTTGGTCAAAAACGGTGGGTTCATAAAAATATCCTTTTTCAAATAGGTCTGATTTTTTTCCACCTGTCAACACTCGAGCGCCTTCTTTTTTGGCTAGATCCACTTTATTGATCGTATTGGAAAATTGCATTTTGGATGACATGGGACCCACATCAGTTCCTTTATCAAATGGATCACCTAACTTTACTTTTTTTGCTTCTTCAACAAGCGCTTCCGTGAATTTGTCAGCAATATTATCAAAAACATAAACCCGTTCTACCGAAGTACACACCTGCCCTGCATTTAAAAATCCACCCCAGGCAGACCCTTTTGCAGCCACTTCAATATCCGCATCATCACAAACAATGACCGGATCTTTTCCACCCAGTTCCAAAGATACTTTTTTCAAATGATCTGCAGCCAATCGGGCAATCCGTTTCCCGGTTCGAATCGATCCTGTAAATGTAAGAATTGGAACATCAGGATGCTTGACCAAGGCTTCACCTGCTTCTCCACCCAAACCGGTTATAACATTCATGACTCCCGGTGGCATATCACCGCCAGCCAATTCAATCCAATGCAAAATGGAGAGTGATGTGACTTCCGATGGTTTCATAACAATCGTATTTCCTGCTGCCAATGCCGGTGCCAGTTTCCAGCCCATGAGAGATAATGGATAATTCCAGGGAATGATACAGCCCACCACACCATAGGGCTCATACCGGACCAAGGACATGGATTTTTCCACCACAGGAGCTACAATTCGACCCACATGATCCCGTGCCATTTCAGCATAATATTCTAAATATTCCGCCACGTCTTCAATTTCGCTTATGGCGTCCCCAAAAGGTTTTCCCATTTCCGTGGAAATCGTTTTTGCAATTTCTTCCGCGTGTTCCCGGGATTTATTCGCCATGGCTCGCATGTGATCTTTTCGCTCACCGGCGGTTAATTGCCGCCAATCCTGAAAAGCCGTTTTCGCCGCTGCGACTGCTTTATTTACATCCGCTTCCACGCTGGCAGGAACCTTTGCAATCACTTCTTCTGTGAATGGGTTTTCCACATCGAATGTTTTGCCCGATTCTGCATCACACCAGGTATTGTTAATATAGTTTTGTGTGTTCATTTTTTACTCTTTATGAAATTTTTTCAAGATCTCTTTTATGTCCTTGACGAATAATACAAAAACAGCAACCGAACCAAAGCCCAGAATAATAACAGTAATCCAGGTGAATATTTCCCAATTACTCATGATGGTCTCCTTTATCGAATAATACACCCACAAAAAATCCAATGAGCGAAATTGGAACGGTGATATACATCACAAATTCTAGCATAAAATCGATTCCAAACCAATCAATAATATAAGTTTCCTCTTCTAAATCAAATACACCATTTGTCATGATATAAATATTCAGGATGACGGTGGAAACCAATCCCAATCCTGCACTTAAAAATCCTGCAAGTGGTTTTCGAAAATTGGGTACATACATTCCCAGCAGAATTGGCGCCAACACACTTGAGATCAGGATAGATGCCATAAAAACCCAAAGTCCCAGCATTTGATCAAATGAAATGGCCATGGCAAACCCCAAGACCCAAGACAATAAAATACCATGGCGCGTTGTTTTGATCAATTCCTGATCTGATGCTTCAGGCTTAAAAGCAGGTTTATAAATATCATAAGCCACATTTCCGCCGGCAACAAGACAATAAGAATCCAATGTGGACATTTCCGTCGAAAGAACCCCGGCCATAAAGAGCCCTAAAGCACCGGCAGGTAGCGCTGCCACCATGATCGTTAATAAGGCAGCATCGGGTGCAACATCAAAGGGCAACGTCCCCTGGATAACTGCCACTTTAGCAGCCATGGCTATAATGGTAATAATCCAATCGTAGGAACCCCAAATGAAGATACCGATCACCAGGGCATTTCTCACATTCTTATAAGATTTTGCAGCAAAAATCCGCTGGTAAAATGTGGGTTCAACCAAGATCGAAAGTCCCGTTGATGCATAAATAATAATGAGCCAAATGGACATATCACCCATGGTATCAAAATAACTGGGCTCCAATACTTCGATCATTTCATCGAATCCACCAATCAAATTCATGGCAAAAGGAAATGCCATGGCCAAGACAACACACATGAGTACAAACTGGATCGAGTCCGTGAAAGCGACAGCCCAAAATCCACCGGTGAGTGTATAGACTAAGGCGATGCCGCCCAAAACCACCATGCCCATAATGGGCTCCCAGCCGAGAATGACTTCGCCCAACATCCCAAACCCATAAAGTGACAATGCGGGAAGTGAATAAATAAAGGAAGTGACCGCACCCACATACCGAGTCTTCTTCCCATAATATTTATCCAAAATATCAGGAAGACTCTTAAAATCATCTTCTCGTAATCGGTGGGCCAGTAAAAATGCTGCAATCAAAAAGAATGCGTATGTAGGGCGCGCATAAGCAAACCAAGCTACAACACCATTGGTGAAACCTAATTGAGAATCGCCAAATAATACATCAATACCATAATAGGTAGATATAAGAGTCGTGATTAATAGCGGAGTAGTAAGTGATCGGCTAGCAAGAAAGAAATCTTCAAAATCGGTGTGCTTTTTTGCGAACCAAAGCCCAACGCCTACCATCCCCGCCAAGTATAAGGCGATAATTATATAATCGATTGTTGCGATTTCATACATGCGTTAGGATATCCAATCTAAAAAACGAAAATACTTTGCAGCAAAGGGGAGAAACCATGGATCTTTTTTGTAGAAGAACATGGTTTGATGAGAAATCTCTTCATAAGGGCTACGATCTTTTTGTCCCGTCATAAGTAAGCCCAATTCTGTTCCAAGATAAGTGGCAATGGATAAACCATGACCCCCATATCCTAATGCATAATGAATGCCATTGATCTGTCCAATATGCGGCATTAAATCAAAGGTAACCCCAAGTTTCCCTGTCCAGGAATGAGTGAATTTAACATCATTCAATTCTGGAAAAATCGTGCAAACCTGTTTCGTTAAAATGGATGCACTTTCATTCAAATCCAAATCCGTGCTCAAATCGTTTCGGCCGCCCCAAAGCATGCGCCCATCCGGTGTAAGCCGGAAATAATTCAGGAAATTTTTTGAATCATAGAACATCCGTCGTTTGGGGCTCAGCCTATCCTGCAAATCCTGTGGGAGAGGTTCACTCACAATAATATAACTGCCAACCGGGAATACTTTCGGCTTCAATTTTGGAATCAACATATTGGTATAACCGTTTGTAGCAATGACAACATTCTTTGCCATTATTGTTCCTTGGTTGGTCATTACTTCAAATTCATTCGACTCCTTTTGAATAGTTGTAACCTGTGAATTTTCGCATAAAATCACACCGTGGACCGCAACAGCTTTTGCCAAGCCAAAAACATATTTTGCTGGTTGAAGTCCACCACTTAATTCATCCGTACTGCCTCCAAAATAGGCGTCAGTGCCAATTTCAGTTTTGAGTTGAGATTTGGATATGAGTTTTTTCTTATGACCGAATTCCTTATCTAACCATTCAATGTAACCAACTAAATCATTGAAATGAGATTGCTTATATGCCAAAGACATATGACCATAACGAGACCAATGACAGTCAATACTCTCTTCCACAATAATCTGTTCTAAAAGATTAATTGCATCAACAGACGATTTCCAAAATTCCCGGGCATAATCCATCCCATAGGTTTTTTTTATTTTGGAAATATCCTGTTTAAGTCCCGGTGTTGCCATGCCTCCATTTCTGGAACTGGCGCCCCAGCCAATGGTATTTTTTTCCAGAACAGCAACACGCATTCCAGCTTTTGCCAAAACACGGGCACAGTTCAGTCCTGTATATCCACTCCCAACGATGGCCACATCCACTTGGCTTGGCAGTTCAGTCGCCACAGGTAGATCATTGGGCCTGGGAAATTGGTCCGACCAAAAAACAGTTGTTTTCAGTTCACCTATCAATAGCGGATTTAACGGCGTCTTCGAATTTATTCAAGGTTTCGTCAATTATTTCATCTGTATGTGCTTCGCAAATGAACCAGGGTTCCCGGGCATCATCTTCCATCCAGACGCCACGTTCATACATATTGCTCATGATGGTTTCATACATATCACCATCGTGATGTACTAGGTCCCGAACTTCCTGAACCGGTTTTTCCGTAAGGAGAAATCCCTGAAGATTGGGGTGGCCGGACATTTGGTGCGCCAATCCAGCATTTTTGAGAACTTTATCCAAGCCATCTTTTAATCTCATACCTCGTTCTGCAAGATTTTCTAAAACAGGTGATTCATCTAAAATCGTTAATACAGCTTTAGCTGCAGCCATACTAACTGCATTGGCGCCAAAGGTTCCTGCATGGGTTACACTTCCGCCCCCAAGGACATCCATCACCTCAGCGGAACCACCAAAAGCTGCCACGGGAAATCCATTTCCCAGACTCTTTGCATAGGTTGAAATGTGGGGAATCACACCATACGTTTCTCTCGCGCCACCGTTGGACAATCGAAATCCTGTTTTCACTTCATCAAAGATCAATACGATATTGTACTCCTCACATAATTTTCTAAGATGAGCCAAAAACCCATCTTTTGGTTCGATGCCTGCAATGTTTCCGAGACAAGGTTCTACCATGATGGTAGCTATTTCACCATGGTGATCTTTTACACATTTTTCAACTGCATCAAAATCATTAAAGGGCAGACAATAAACATAGTCCCGGATTTTATCTGGAATTCCAGAACCAGCTTGGATAGGAATTGGAGATCTCCTTGAACCCATGCTACTAATGGGTGACGAAGCAGTGCTGAATAAAACGTAGTCGTGAGCCCCATGGTATTGCCCTTCAAATTTGATGAATTTTTCTTTATTCGTATAACCCCGAGCCGTTCGAAGTGCGTGCATGGTTGCTTCTGTTCCCGTATTTGTGAAACGCAATTTTTCCATGCCTGGCACCAATTTTTTCACCAATTCGGCAGTTTCAACTTCCAGGGGTGTTGTTGCTGCAAATGTAGTTCCATTTCGGATTGCTTCTGCAACAGCACTGTTCACCCGATCATCGGCATGGCCCAAATTGATGGGACCCCATCCTAACCGATAATCAATGAATTCATTGCCATCGGCATCCCAAACACGGGCGCCTTTCCCTTTTGCAATGACAGGCGTTTCATTATCACCAAGGTAACGGAAATTTGAACTGACACCTTTGACCAATACGTTTAAAGCACGATCAAAGATCGGCTGTGATTTTTCTCTTGAGTAACTCATGTGTACTCCATGTTAAACTTTGAATTTGTTAAGATATTTTTACGCCCCATTAAACGTAATTAAATTAAATATGAGAAAAGGTTGCGGGTTATTCCGCATGTAGAAAAAGTTTAAAGTGGGGGATTCCAAGGGATAGACGATTCTAGCCTGCAGGCCAACATGGAATGAGGAGCCAAAGAATCATAATACCAAAGGTTTGTTAGTGGATTTTCAATCATAATTCACCAAAAAGGTGCGGGGAAATATAATTGTTATTTTACAAATGTAGCAACCGGGATGAATCTATTAAGTGTTTACGTGTTAATGTATTCATGTATTGGAGTTTGAGAATAATGGGGTAATAGATGAATGCATGATTTGGCGATTGAATGGATGATTGAATGAAAATCAACACTAAATATATCCACAAGAATTAGGTTACATTTCCCGTTAACAAATATGTTTAGAAGACCCAAAAAATCAAAAATGCGGTTTTGGACAACCGTGTCCGCAATGTTTGTCATTTATTGTGGCGGGCCCTATGGCATTGAGGAAGTAGTTGTTCAATCGGGTCCCACACTTGCCATTTTCGGATTACTATTCATGGCTGTGTTTTGGGGAATTCCGGGTATCCTGCAAAATGGGGAATTGGTGAGTTCCATCCCCATGAAGGGCGGCATTTACCAATGGTATAAACAAAGCTGGGGTCGCTATTGGGGCTTCCAGTTAGGTTGGTTGGAATGGCTCACTTGGATGTTTGATGCGGCACTTTATCCCACGCTATTGGCGGAATATTTTGTGATTTTTATTTGGCCGGATGCGCCGTTTAGTTTTTCATATGGACTCACCCTTTCTGTGATCTGGCTTTCGGTAATTTTAAATATTCGGGGTGTGAATCTGGTGGGGCCTTTGTTCAATGCACTTTATTGGATCCAAATCATTCCCGTCATCATATTTATTTATTACGGATTCGGAATAATTGATCTTTCCACATATTCAACTTTGCATTTACCTCCGGAGACGGATCTGAATACAGCAGTTGTGTTTGCCTTGATCTTCGGACTATGGAATTTTTCAGGTTATAGTGGATTGGCATCTGCAGCTGACGAAATAGAAGACATTGAAACCAATTATCCCAAAGCGCTTATTGTAACCTTGATAATGTCAGTCTTCGCATATGTGATTCCACTCATGATCGGGATTGCTGTAGATCCAAACTGGGCAAAATGGGACGAAGCGCAATTGAATCTGGTGGCACTCACCCTGGGTGGAACTGCTTTTGCCTGGTGGTTCAGCATTGCGGCACAAACATCCAATTTTGGGCTCATTAATGGTGAAATGATGTTGATGTCTCACTTACTGAAAGCCATTTCAGATGATGAACATTTGCCCAAATCCATCTCAACAATAAATCAAAATAACGGCACACCAATCGGCGCACTGATAACCCAAGGAATTGTTTTAAGCATCATGACCATGGGCATGAATTTTATAGATCTATTGGTTGTGGGAACATGGATTAGCATCCCGCTTTATATTATTGGATTTTTTGTTTTTATTTCACTCCGATATTCAAAACCGTATTTGCCTCGTCCTTTCAAAGTCGCCGGTGGAATGATTTTTCCATGGATTACCGTCATTATTCCAACCATTATCGCCCTGTTCATTTTTATTTATACACCGGAACACTATCTCATGGAAGCCATCCCATTATTATTATCCGGATTTGTGATTCATTGGGTGTGGAATCGATTTAATTCCTAGAACCATTTGATAAACCTAATTTCCGCCACAATTATCATGAATAAAAAAGCCGTTATCCTTCTTTCCGGTGGCTTGGATTCCACCACCTGCCTGGCCATAGCAAAGGAGCAAGAATACGATCTTTATGCCCTTACGGTTAATTATGGTCAACGCCATGCATTTGAATTGGAAGCAGCAAAAAAGGTTGCACAAACAATTGACGTAAAAAAACATTCTATTGTAAATATTGATCTGGCACAGTTTGGCGGCTCGGCACTCACGGATGATATTGATGTTCCCAAAGATCGGGATGAATCTGACATGACTGATATTCCTGTGACATATGTTCCGGCCCGAAATACAGTTTTCCTTTCCATGGCCCTGGCCTGGGCAGAAACGCTGGGTACAACCGATATTTTCATTGGCGTGAATGCGCTGGATTATTCCGGCTATCCCGATTGTCGCCCGGAGTTTATTGAGTCTTTTGAACGTACTGCAAACCTTGCCACAAAAGCAGGTGTGGGTGGAAAACAATTCAAGATTCATACACCGTTGATTCATCTAACCAAAGCTGAGATTATAAGAAAAGGGATAGAACTGGGCGTGGATTATGGAATGACTACAAGTTGTTATGATCCACAGGAGAATGGGGATCCTTGTGGTCGATGTGATGCATGTACCTTGAGATTAAAAGGATTTAAGGAAGATGGCTTAGAAGACCCATTGAATTATCTGGGGTAAAATTGAAAAAATGAAAACTTTATGTCTTACCCCTCCCTTTGGCCTTGCTCAGTACAGGCTCCGGTTCTCCTCTCTAAAAGAGGAGAATGATTCCATACGGGACGTCCTGCAGTTTTTCTTCGTTTCGCGGGTTGTAACCTTTGGACGGGATTAGAAAAAGATCGGGAAGGTGTCCTTTGCGATTGGTGTGATACAGATTTTGTAGGGACAGATGGTCCCAACGGCGGGAAATATTCTGCCAAACAAGTTGCGGAAATAATTCAAGGCCTATGGCCTGAAAATAAAAACGAAAAACCATTCCTGGTTTGCACCGGCAGAGAACCCCTTTTACAAATGGATGATGAATTTATTTCAACCATTCATGACGCCGGATTTGAGATCGCCATTGAAACAAATGGGACAAAAATGCCTCCGGTCGGAATTGATTGGTTCTGCGTGAGCCCTAAAGCCAATGCGGATTTTATTTTAAAAAGTGGTCATGAATTAAAAATTGTATTTCCCCAATGTGGTATGAATCCACGACAGCATGAAGGATTGGATTTTGATCATTTTTTCATTCAGCCAATGGATGGCCCCAATCAGGCAGAAAACATAAAACTCTCGGAAGATTTTATGGCCAAGCATCCCCAGTGGAAATTGAGTCTTCAAACACATAAAATATTGGGGATACCTTAATTATATGTCATGCTGAGCCTGACGAAGCATGAACCAAACAACCAATAGCTGAACTTTTTATGACCATGTCGCACTTCGTTAAACTCAATGTGACATGTAAATTCACCCATGGACGTATATAAAACATTTTCAATTGAAGCGGCGCGATCGCTGCCAAATTTGCCCGAGGGTCATCCCTGCAAGAATGTCCACGGACATTCTTTCAAGATCACCCTCACTATAAATGGTGATGTAGATGATCATACAGGATTTGTCATAGATTTCGGCGATATTGATGCTGCATTCAAACCAATCCATGATCAAATTGATCATTCTTATTTAAACAAAATCGATGGATTAGATAATCCATCCAGCGAAAATTTATGCAAGTGGATCTGGGAGCGATTATACCCTTCCTTACCCAGTTTATCTCAAATTGAGATCAAAGAAACGGATTCCACCGGCTGTATTTACAAAGGAGATTAGCATGGCAAAGGCTGAAGGACCTTCTTTCGAATTTTTAGACGAAAGTCACATTAATCCTGGATTTTTGGAAGTTTTTAATTTCGACAGTCCAGACCAATATATTAAAACAGAAACAGATGAATTCAGTGCTGTTTGTCCTTTCAGCGGACTACCAGATTTGGCCTATGTAAAGATTGAATATTATCCCACGGGTGGAAAATGTGTGGAACTGAAATCCTTGAAATATTATTTTGTCAGTTTCCGTAATGTGGGCATCTACCAGGAAGCAGCCACCAAACGAATTTATAATGATCTGAAAACGGCTCTGGCCACAAACAAACTTTCTGTTACCACTATTTACAATATTCGTGGAGGATTTGAGACTACTTGCATGGAAGGGTCCCTGGATTAAACAACGATGGCCTGGATTGATACGATTAATGAAAGGGATGCGGATGGATCGTTAAAAGATCAATATGCAAAACTGAAAGATTCCCGGGGCGGTGTCGATAATATCCTGAAAATTCACAGCCTGAACCCGGAATCACTGGATGCCCATGTTCGACTGTATAAAACCATAATGTACGGGAAATCACCTATTCGCCGTGTGAACCGGGAAATGATCGCCGTTTTGGTTTCATCCATCAATCAATGCCATTACTGAATCACCCATCATGGGGAAGGTCTTCTTAAACTCACGAAAGATGAATCGCTTGTTCATCAAATAAAATCCGATTATAAGATCGCAAATATTTCTTCTGCACAAATGGCCATGCTGGACTATGCATCGAAACTTACCGAACGTCCCACAGATATGATCTGGAAAGATGTGGAGCGCCTCCGGGATGTTGGCTATACTGATCGCGGCATATTAGACATTAACCAAATCGTTTCTTATTTCGCCTATGTGAATCGCGTTGCTGATGGGCTGGGTGTGGAATTGGAAGATTTCTGGAAAAAGAATGCTTGACCTGAATCACCAAATTGATTCCGCAGTTAATACTGCTCGGGATGAGATTGTTTCATTTATCCAAACTTTAGTTCAGTCTCCCAGTTTAGCCAATGATGAAGGACTAGTACAATCCATTATCCTGGATAAACTTGAATCTCTCGGTCTTGCTGCAGAAAAAGTCCCTGTCCGTTTTGATGAATTAAAAGACCACCCGGCTTTTAACGACGACGGTTATTCCCCCGATTCTCGACACAATGTTGTTGGACACTGGAAAAAAAATGGCAGCGGGAAATCCATTATTCTCAATGGTCATGTGGATGTGGTGCCTACCGGTTCGTTGGAACTCTGGGATGAATCGCCTTGGTCTGGTGCGATTAAAAACGAGCGAATCTATGGCCGGGGTTCCTGCGATATGAAAGCAGGATTAGCTTCAGGAATATTTGCAATCCAAATTCTTCAGGAGATGGGATTTAAACCAAGCGGGAATGTGATGGTGCAATCGGTAGTGGGGGAGGAATCAGGTGGTTGTGGTACCTTGGCAAATGTTGTAAAAGGTTACTCGGCAGACGCTGCTGTTGTTTTAGAACCCACGTCCTTGAATATTTGTCCTATCCATTCCGGTGCTCTCAATTTCCGGTTAACCATCTCCGGGAAAGCGACCCATGGTGCCATGCGCTGGGAAGGCGTCAGCGCTATAGAAAAAACCTATTTGATTCATCAGTCCATTTTAAATCTTGAGCGAGAACGAAATGCAGCCTATCAAAGTGAATATTATAAATCATACCACCAGGCGGCGCCAATTAATCTGGGCACAATCCAAGGTGGGGACTGGCATTCATCCGTACCGGATACGGTTGTTGTGGAGGGTAGGTTTGGTATTTTTCCCGGCGAAGCTGTGGGTGACGCGAGACAGGCTTTTGAAACATATATCCATGAAACAGCCTTGAAAGATGCCTGGCTGAAAAACCATCCGCCCGTTGTAGAATGGTTTGAAGGGCAGTATGAATCGGGACACACGGATCCCAACCATCCTTTCATTCAATTATTAGCCAATTGTTTTACCGAAACAACCCATCATGAATCAACCATTGAGGGCGTTACCTACGCTGCTGACATGGCCCTTTTTACTAATTACTGTAAAATACCTGCCGTTCTCTTTGGTCCCGGAAATGTGCGTCGTGCGCACTCAATCAATGAATATGTGGAAATTGACGATGTATTAATGTGTATTAAAATTATTGCAAATTTAATCGTTAATTGGTGTGGAGAAACTATTGAGTAATCGTTTCGGCTGCCAAAATATGGTGGATCCTATAATCCGTGTATTGATTAAGCATCCAAAGGATGCTTATCAAAATCAGACCAAGGTAAACGAGCAATCACCCCAACTCCATTATTTTGGAATTCCTGATTATGAAAAGGCACTTTCCGATTATGAAAAGCTGGTTGGTTTTCTGGAATCATCTGGTGTTGAAATTCATTTTTTACCAGCTGACGATACCACTTCCCTTGATTCAGTTTACACCCACGATCCCTGTGTCGTTTCGAATGGCGGTGTAATCCTGTGTACCATGGGAAAAGACGCACGGGTGCCCGAATCAAAAGCCATGGAAGCCTACTTTGAATCCATTGGCGTTCCCATTCTTGGGCGCATTGAGTCTCCAGGAACTTTAGAAGGTGGCGATGTGGTGTGGATTGATGAACGCACCGTAGCCATTGGTGAAGGATATCGTTCCAATGCAGAAGGCATTCGTCAATTTAAAAATTTGCTGGGTGATCATGTGGATGACGTAATTTCCGTTCCACTACCCCATTGGACTGGCCCTGCAGATTGTCTCCATCTCATGAGCAATATTTCCCCCATCGATCATGTTCTCTATTTGGTGTATTCCCGGTTGCTCCCGGTTCCATTCAGGCAATATTTAATCGATCGTGGTATCAAATTGATTGAAGTCCCGGACGAAGAATACGACTCCATGGGCTGCAATGTTTTGGCGGTGGCACCACGCAAAGTGATCATGATTGACGGCAACCCAATTACAAAACAACGACTGGAATTTGAAGGCGTAGATGTCCATACCTACGATGGATCAGAAATATCTATCAAAGGTGCCGGCGGTCCCACTTGTTTAACACGACCATTTTTAAGATCGACTCAATGAGTTACGAAAACCAATTCACGGTACATACGCAGCTCAAGCTATCGCCCTTTTTTGAACGCACATCCAAGCTGAATGAATCCCAAGAATGGCGCCGTTGGTCCGGCTATCTTGCTGCCACTCAGTACGAACTCACTCATGATAATGAATATTTTGCCATTCGCACCAAGGCCGCTCTTTTAGATATCACTCCTTTATATAAATACATTATTGAAGGATCCGATGCACAACGGTTTCTGGATCGATTGGTAACACGGAATATTAAAATCAGCAAAGTGGGGCAAGTCATGTATACACCCTGGTGTGATGAAAATGGTAAACAAATTGATGATGGCACCGTCCAAAGATTATCAGAAAATAAATTTCGGATTACCAGTGCAGAACCCAATTTGGAATGGATTGAAACCAACGCTGCAGGAATGGATTTATCTATATCAGATGATTCATTTACCACTGCTGCCCTGGCGCTTCAAGGCCCCAATTCCAGAGCCATTCTTAATAAAGTTGCTTCCGATTCATTAAATAGCTTAAAATTTTTCTGGATGATGGATACCACTTTCGGAGACATCCCGGTAACCATTTCTCGTACGGGGTATACGGGCGATCTCGGTTACGAAATTTGGATGGATCCCAAAGATGCATTGGCTGTGTGGGACCTTCTGTTAGAAAAAGGGAAATCTTATGGTATTACACCCACCGGACTCCAAGCTTTGGATATGGCACGGATCGAAGCGGGTTTGATTCTTCTGGATGTGGATTATATTTCTACACGTCACGCCATTATTCAATCCCGGAAATCGTCACCCTACGAATTAGGGTTAGGCTGGGCTGTAAAAATGAAGAAAAAAGATTTTATCGGCAAAAAAGCATTGGAAGCAGAGCAAGCCCGGGGGCCGGAATGGGAATTTGTCGGTATTGAAATTCAGTGGGATGAATTGGAAGCCCATTACCGAAAAGTGGGTCTGGCGCCGGGACTTCCATCCACCGCCTGGCGAACCAGCACGCCTTTGTATAAAGGGAATGAACAAGTGGGGTATGCTACCAGCGGGTGCTGGTCTCCCATCCTTAAACGGTATATTGCACTGGCCCATGTGAAGGCAGAATATGCCAAAGAAAACACTCAATTGGATTTCGAATTGAAAGTAGAACATTTTAGGAAACTAACCCCGGCACGAATCGTGGAAACACCATTTTTTGATCCAGAAAGGAAACGGTCATGTCCCCAGTAAAAAAATATGATGCCATTGTCATCGGTGGTGGACATAATGGTCTTACTGCAGCGGCCTATTTGGGTCGTGCAGGGAAAAAGGTGCTGGTTTTGGAACGGCGACATGTTTTAGGCGGCGCGGCGGTAACAGAAGAAATTTATCCCGGATTTAAATTTACAGTTTGCTCCTACGTGGTGAGTTTGATGAAAGCAAATGTGATGCGGGAGCTTATGCTGCCCAAGTTTGGTTTAGAACTACTTCCACTTGAAAGCACATTTACACCATTAGATAATGATTTTCTACTCCGTACCGCTGATGCGGATGAAACTTACCGTGAAATTTATCGGCACTCGCCAAAGGATGCGGAAACCTATATGCGGTTTGGTCCTGCCATGGGTCAAATCGGCATGGCTGTGCGGCCCATTTTGGAAACCATTGCACCTAATGCCATTCGTCCCAGTCTGTCTGATATGAGCGCCATGAAAAAATTATTGGACCACTTTAAATCCTTAAGCAGCGAACAATTTGAATATTTGATCAAACTCATGACCATGAGTTCGGCGGACTTCTTGGATGAATGGTTTGAGTTTGAGCCTTTGAAAGCCACCATGTCTGCCAGTGGTATTATTGGCACTTTCATGGGGCCGCGATCACCCGGTTCGGCCTATGTGATGCTTCACCATTATATGGGTGACATTGATGGTTCCTTCCGCGCCTGGGGATTTCAGCGGGGCGGTACCGGCGCAGTAAGTATGGCCATCGCTCGATCCGCTGAACATTTTGGTGCAGACATCATGACAGAAGCGCCTGTAGAAAAAGTTGTTGTAAAAAATTGTTGCGCTGTGGGTGTTGCCCTTGAAAATGGAGATGAATACAGTTCAGATATTGTCATCTCCGGATTGGACCCAAAACTATCCTTTTTGAAAATGGTGAATGAGAGCGATTTGCCTTCGGATTTTGTGACCGATATTAAAAATTTCCGCATTCGTGGATCATCGGGTAAAGTGAATTTGGCATTGGATGCACTCCCTGACTTTACTTGCTTGCCCGGTGATGGTCATCATCTTCGGGGCGCCATTTCAATCAGCCCCAGTTATGATCATTTAGAGCGTGCTTATGATGATGCCAAGTATGGCAATTTTTCTCAAGAACCGTTTATGGATATTATTCTCCCATCAGTTCTGGATCCTGATATGGCACCCCCGGGGAAACATGTTATGTCCTGTTTTATTCAGTATGCACCTTATGATCTAAAGGGTGGCTGGAACGACCAAAAACGGGAAGCTTTTGGGGATGCAGTCATCAATACCATCGCTCGCTATGCTCCCAATATCAAGGATATCATTTTGCATCGACAGGTGCTTACGCCAGCGGATCTGGAATCCACTTTTGGCTTGACGGAAGGAAATATTTTCCATGGCGAATTGACGCTTCAACAATTGTTTGTCATGCGTCCAGCCGTAAAGTGGGCCAATTATAAAACACCCATTAAAAATTATTTTCAATGCGGATCGGGCACCCATCCCGGCGGTGGCATTACCGGTTCCCCCGGTGAGATGGCGGCTAAAAAGATTTTGATGGATTGGTAATGACACATTACGATATCATAGTTATCGGTGGTGGGATGAACAGTTTGGTTACCGCTTCCATTTTGGGGAAATCCGGTAAAAGTGTTTTGCTGCTGGAAGCAAGAAACCAAATTGGCGGATTGGCATCGACTACAGAATTCGCTCCTGGTTTTAAATGTAATGTGTTCAACGATGTGGTGAAATGGATTGATCCACGGGTCATGAAACAATTGGATCTGAATGCACACGGATTAGAATTAATTAAACCGGATGTGGTTCGAATTGCGCTGGGAAATGAAAGCCTTCATATTGCATTCCACCGTAATCCAAAACAAACCGCTGAATCCATTGCGAACCATTCAGAAAAAGATGCAAAAGTGTGGGAAGATTTCACGGAATACATTCGTAACCTGACTCACTTTTTAGAAAAACTTTATGAATTGACACCGCCCAGCCTACCTAATGTGGGACTGAAAGAAGCGTTGGGAATGCGATCCATGCTGGGACCTTTGACCAAACACGGCACGCGGGGATTGGTGGATCTCATGCGGGTTATTCCCATGATGATGCCGGAGTTGATGGATGAATGGTTTGAGAATGAATTGCTTCGATCTGCCGTATCTACAGCGGGAATTCACCATTTATCATTCGGCCCTTTTTCTGCAGCCACAGGATATAATCTTTTGCACCAGCACGTTCATAGCGGTGGCATGTTCCACAATGCGCAATTTGTAAAAGGCGGTACGAGCGAATTGGTAAATGCATTGAGAGCGTTCGCTGAATCTGCCAATGTTGAAATTCGGACCCACTCAAAAGTCAGCGCCATTAATGTTGAGAATGGAATTTGCAGCGGTTTATCCTTAGATGATGGAGAAATACTTGAAACGAACACGGTCGTATCGGGATTGGATCCACAGAATACATTTATCAATCTTATCGGCGCATCAAAACTGAATCCCAATTTTCATACACAATTAAGAAATATCAAATACCGGGGTAGTGCTGCGCGAATCCATTTTGCTCTAAATGATTTACCAAAAATAAATGGAATTTCTGAAGACCAAATGGACACCGTTTTTTCCATTAGTCCATCCATAGAATATTTAGAACGAGCATCCGATGCGGTGAAATATGGACGGCTTGCGGAAAATCCGTATGTGGAATTCACAATCCCTTCTGTTCCTAATCCCGACTTTGGGTCAAATGGAAAACATGTTTTATCCGCCACGGTGAAATATGCCCCTTATCATTTGCGAAATCAAAATTGGTCTGATGAATTGAAAGAACAATTAAAAAATAATGTGATTCGCGTTTTGGAAAATTATAGTCCTGGTTTTTCATCCATAATAGAATCATCATCCGTACTTTCCCCAGTGGATTTAGAAAAACAATTCGGATTAACCGAAGGAAATTTGAATCATGGTGAAATGACCTTGGATCAGTTTTTCTTCATGCGTCCCACCATGAGTTCTGCCCAATATAAATCACCCATAGAAAATCTATATCTTTGCGGACCGGGAACCCATCCCGGCGGCGGACTCCATGGTACCAATGGATTTAATGCAGCACGGGAAATCCTGAAAAGATGACCTTTAGAAAAACAGCCGAAACGCTCAAACCCGGCGCCCACACCCTTGGGCGGGAATATTATACCAGTTCGGACATTCTCCAAAAAGAGTACGAAAATCTTTTCCTGTATAATTGGATCTGTGCTGGACGATCATTAGACTTGGCAGAAAATGGCCAATATAAGGTGATCAATATTGACACGGAGAGCGTTATTGTTCTGCGGGACGAAAATGGAGATTTGAAAGCCCACTTTAATGTATGCCGACATCGTGGAACTCGAATCTGCGAAAAAGCGGCCGGTCAATTTTCAAAATCTATCCAATGCGGCTACCACGGCTGGACTTATGACTTAAAGGGTAAACTAATCGGTGCCCCACATATGGATGCGGTGGTCGGATTTAAGAAAGAAGATTACCCGCTTCATTCCGTAGCACTGAAAGAATGGGAAGGATTTATTTTTATTAACTTGAGTGATGAACCAGAAGATTTCGATTCTGTTTTCGCCCCAATAAAAGATCGCTTCAGTCCATGGAATATTTCTGATTTGGTCGTTCAGGGAACG
>ENA-ORDI01000575-ORDI01000575.1-marine-metagenome-genome-assembly--contig:-NODE-575-length-24460-cov-2.843333_pt1 | contig 24460 bp, 21 predicted proteins | sample MGYA00248628_ERZ508525 | MGnify/ENA primary metagenome ERZ508525 (study PRJEB26195, sample SAMN05422138) | marine metagenome | isolation source: East of Porto Seguro, South Atlantic Ocean | place... | reverse complement strand
TTGCCACTTGCAAGCCACCGCCTTCTTTGCCGATACTGCCAGTAAGTGCCAAGAGCAACAACATGGCTCTTTGCAACAGATCACCGTGCAACCATTTGCAGGCAGCATAGCCGGCATAAATCATGCTCGGGTTTGCCGTTGCAAAGATTCTTGCCGTTTCTCGAATCACCTGGGCATTAACCCCGGTAATTTCTGTGGCTTTTTCGGGAGTGAAATCTCTGCATTGCTCTTTTAAAAGTTCAAAAACTGTGGTCACTTCAATGTCGCCATCGAGAGTTTTTATATTCCATCTCCCCTCCAAAGCGGGTTCAATGTTCCCCAGCTCAAGTGTGCCGTGTTTTCTGCGATCTCTGCCAGTGGGTTTGATGGCACGACCTGTTCCAGGCGCTTGCACGATTTTATCGGTGGCCTCATCCCACATGTAATAAACATTGTCTGCAACTGCTAAGAGCCCATAGAGCGAGAGGTGTTCCCTTCGCAAAAATTCCTTGGTATCGGTTCTCACGAGCAAGGGTAAATCGCTTTGTTCCTTGATGTACGCTTCCTGATACAATTTTTCCTTAAGAATCACCTCCACCATCGCCATGGCCAGAGCACTGTCGGTTCCCGGCTTTGGATTCAACCAAAAACTTGCATGCATGGCAGTTGGGGTGAATTCTGGGGAAATGGCAATCACTTGCGTCCCGTTGTATCGTGCTTCCCAGAAAAAATGTGCGTCTGGGATTCTGGTGGCAGCTGGATTACTCATCCATATCAAAACACATTTTGACTTGTAGACAGAGGCGAAAGTATCCCCGGTATAGACCTGACCGAGGGTCATGTACGAACCGGTTGGGAGATCACCAACGCCGGAAAAAAATTCAGGAACGGTTACACCAGTAATGTTTGCAAACCTGTGTAGGGAAGCAAAAGATGCCATTTTGACCGCCATTTGTGTGCCACTTCCGTAAGAAATGCATTCGGGACTGTATTCGGTTGCGTAGTCGAGAAATTTATCGGCAATCTCAGTTGTCGCCTGTTCCCAGCTGATCCTTTGCCATTTACCTTCACCGCGTTTGCCGATTCTTTTTAAGGGATAAAGAATCCGCTGATTGCCATACATATACTTGTGATGACGCAGGCCCTTTTGACAACCTCTTGGGCCAAAATCAGGGGCATCTCCTATTTGTTCATACTCACCTTGTTGTTCTTCTCGCCAGACCACGCCATTCTTAACAAAAACATTGAATGCACAAGTTCCTGCACAGTTGGTTCCATGGGTCCCCCGGACAACTTTGTCCCAAGTCCACTTCTTTCTGTAAAGATCCTCAAAACCCCGGTAGGTGTCGTTTGCAAGAACTTTTGGGGCCACTGCATATTGCAAAGCCAGGCCAATGCCCGAGGCCGTTGTTCCTTTTAAAAAATTGCGTCTGCTTAGCTTAATCAATGTTGTTACTCATTGTGCCAATAGTTTATCTCAAATTCCTTTTTTTGTTTAAAACTTATCAGGATTATGGACAATCAATAAAAACAGGTAGGTAGCGATAATGCTTTCTTTTTATCTGATGTAGATGTGTAATAAATGAACCATGATCACGTACAAAGAAGCCATCAATATTCTCAGTGAAGCATTGCAGCCATTGCCCACCAGTAAAATGGCGCCAGAGCAAGCCCATGGCGTTCTCGCGAGAGATTTGATCAGCACAATAGAAGTGCCAGGCTTCTCAAATTCTGCAATGGATGGTTTTGCTGTAAGGTCCATTGAAACCAATGGAGCCAACGCAGAAAATCCAGTAACACTTGAAGTAAGAGGATGCATTCTTGCAGGTGAGTTGGCTCCGGAAATAGATCAGAGAGAATCGTGTTGCGAGATCATGACAGGGTCCATTATGCCGATTGGTTTTGATGCTGTAATTCCTGTTGAACAGGTTGACATCACCGATGAAGATGGAAGAGCCTTTATTCTGGTCAATCAATCTGTCCATACCGGGCGAAATGTGCGGTTCTCAGGTGAAGATTTTAAACCCGGTCAAACAGTCGCTAAAAAAGGCCAGCTGCTCAATCCTCATATTTTGATGGCTATTATCGCAAACAAAATAGACACAGTTTCTGTTTATCGCCCCCCCAAAATAGGCATCCTGACCACGGGTAGTGAACTTGAAACTGGCAACCAAGAGGAAACCCGTCCGACCATTCCCAATACCAATGGTCCGTTTCTGCAATCTTCGATCAGGAGGATGGGGGTTCCTTGCAATGGAACCGTCAGCGTTGGTGACTCATCCCCGATGATCCAAATGAAAATTCAGGATTTTATGGACCTTGAGAGCGACATTATTATCATCAGCGGAGGTGTTTCAGCAGGAAAAGTTGACTTTGTCCCTGGTGCATTGCTTGCACTCGGGGCAAACATACTCTTTCACAAAGTTTGGATCCGCCCTGGAAAACCGATCTTGATGGCAAAATTACCCACCGGTCAATTTGTGTTTGGCCTTCCCGGCAACCCCGTTTCAGTGGCAGTGGGATTTAGATTCTTTGTCAACCAGGCAATTAGAATCTTGCAAGGTCAGCCGCTGGAACAGCCAATCTTTGCAATCAACATAACTGAATTTAACAAACCTGAGAAATTTTGTTTTTTTGCCAAAGCACAAACTGAATACACACAATCTGGGAGTTTGGAGGCAACGGTTCTGCCTGGACAGGAATCATTCAAACTCAGCCCATTCTATCGAGCAAACTCTTGGATGGTTCTTCCTGAAGGTTCAAACGTGATCAAAGCTGGGGAGAGAATACAGATTGTGCCTCTGCACCCAGGCGAAGCAATATAAATAACAGATCAACAGAGGGCTTTAGCTTTTTAAAACCCAAGCACTGCACCATCCATTCGCATTGACCAACTTATACTGAAAAATGGAACAAGGGCCCCACTCTGGATCTTCTGAAGTTTTAAATAACATACAATTGGCACAATTTTGCCCAGGCTTGAATCTTGCAGCCATGGGATTGGAAATATCAACATCACCCGCATCGTGAACATAGAGGAGCATCTTAGCCATCTGGTCTTCTTCGGTAAGGCGATCCTGAGCAATGACTTTATGTCCAAACAGGGCCACAGGTAAGACAGCTGAGAAAAATTTTAATACCCCCCGACGAGAATTTAGCAATAATTTCATCATCCAACCTCCAAGATTATTTATTTGGTAAAGAAGTTTACCAGATGTTATTTAGAAGGAAATTAAAGTTTCAAATATTCACTTTAAAGCGCTGACTTTTAATTTGAGCAATTTTATTACATTATCTACAGTCGACAAAATACTATTCTTATTTAGTGCAAAATAACAGATCCTATGTTCCCAGAATTTATAGAACATTTTTTTTCCAACAACCAAGACCTGCTCTGGCTGATAACCCTATTTATCGATCTGGGGTTTACCGTGGCTATGTTTCGTTTTTTTGGGCGGGAAGGTCTACTAGCTTGCATTGTCTTGTCGATATTGCTTGCTAATCTCCAAGGCCCGAAATTAACAGTGATCTTCGGTATGCAGACCAGTTTGGGCGTTATCTTTTATTCGAGTATATTTTTTGCAACGGACTTGATGAGCGAAAAATTTGGCAAGCAGGCGGCAGATAAGGCTGTAATGATGGGTTTTAGCATCAGTGTAATTATTCTAGTGATGTTAAGCATTTCATTGTTGTTTCTGCCTTCAATTCAAGGCAGTCAGACATTTTCGTCTGAAGTGCATCAGGCGTTTGTCAGAATTCTAGACTTCACGCCCCGTTTCATTCTTGGTTCATTGTTTTCTTATCTTATTAGCCAGCGTTTTGACGTATGGTTTTTCCATAAAATCAAAGACTGGACAGATGGTAAACATCTTTGGTTGAGAAACAATTTGTCAACTATGGTCTCACAAACAATCGATACTGCTTTGTATTCCTTAGTGGTCTGGTGGGGAGTGGTGGATCTGGAAACTGCGATTCACCTGGGGTTGGCAAAAATGGCTTTTAAAATAGGGATTGCTGCATTCGACACGCCTTTCATCTACTGGGCTAGAAGCTGGAAAGGATAAAAAAAGAAGAATACTTCTGACTTAGTGGCAGGCCTTGCCGTATTTTTTCAGCCTGAAATAGTTGTATGGTAGTGGGGTAATAAACCCAGCTATCAGCATAATGGGCATTACCCACCAAGTTAGCATGGCACCGCCAGTTAAAAGTACATCAACTACGTTCATCGAAATTTCCATTGAAATCATTGAGACCAATGACATGCCTATAGCTGTCTTAAAAGCATTTTTTAAATCCATCTGACGTGAAAGGATAAATGTTTCTAGCATGATCGAAGTAATCAAACCATTAAAGATGGCTAAGATCATGATACTCAATACAGGGATGGACCATGGATTCTGTGTAATCTGGAAAAAGAAGATTGTTCCAAAATCACCGATCGAACATCCTAAGAGACACCATAAGGTATTTATGGAAGCTCTCCTCCAAGTGTGCTTACATTTCCAAGAAATAGAAGTCGATAAAGTATCTGTTTGTTCCATCTAAAAGCTCTCCATAACGATGCTATTGTATCTGCTTTCTTCAGTTATTTTATATTTAATAGTTATATGGTTATTTTACCATTGGGTTTGCTTTGGTGCCCAGGAATGTCTCGCATCTGGAGATTGCTTTCTGGGTGCATGCATCCTTGGTTAAATTTTTACACTTCGATTCTGCCCGGTGCACGCAGGCATTAAATTCCGTTTCAAATGCTTGACCATATTCTTCAGGTGTTTGCCCATTGCAGGCAGATACTAGGATCAAGACCCAGATATGGACAAACCGTTTCAAAAAGGCCATCGAACAGTAATGGAGCATTAAATCCACTTTCTAACCGAACTCTTGTATGTTGTGTACCTGCTCCCAAAGATAGATTCCAATTTTCTTTCCTCAAAACGGATCCAAACAAAATCTACCGTTAACATAAACAGTGGGGGAATAAAAAATGTTGTAAGCGTTCCAAACATAAAAGCAGAGCCAAGCAAAATAAGGGCCATGCCAAGATAAATTGGATTTCTTGTGACTTTGTAAATCCCGTGAGTGATCAAAATACTTGGATTTCCATCGGGCACAAGATCCGTTTGCTGCTTCTTAAACACCGAGATGGTGTAAACAACTGTCGACAAACCAAGAACCACGAGAATTGAACCCGCCCAAAGAGGGGAAACCATTGCCTGCATAATGGGTAGATAAACATCCAGCAACGCTTGGCAGATCAAGCCACAAAGAGTCAGAAATGGAGGATAGATTATTTTTTTCACTCAGTTCCGCGGCTTTTAGAAGACATCATCACCAGACTCCGTGGAAAGTGCCACAGAGCTATACTGTTAAGAGAAATGAAAAAAGATAATTACTAAATATTAGTCTCTAGTTTCTCTTGGTCTAGCTTGATTTACTCTTAAATTTCTCCCATCGTGTTCGCTGTCATTAAGGGCATCAATGGCTGCCTGAGCTGCTGCATCATCATCCATTTCAACAAACCCGAAACCCTTTGAACGGCCTGAGTACTTGTCCGTTATAATCTTAACCGAGGAAACAGTTCCAAACTCCGCAAAGAGTGCTTCAACAGTATCTTCAGTCATTGACCAAGCTATATTACCTAAATAAATATTCATACTTATCATCCATATCATTTAACAAAGTGTGCATATTAATCTTTAATGGCAAGATTAGTAAGTGTTATTTTCATTTTTTTTCAAAAAAAAATTCTGTAACAATCTCAGCCCAAGCTTCTGGCTGCTCATCAACGATGTCATGGGTACCTCCACTTAACTCCTTGAACAGAAAATCCGGTCGAATTTCTTTTGCTCTTAATGCTGCAAAATAAATATCATCTCCGGTGTTTGTCAAAATCATTGTGGGTTGTTCAATTTTAAGAAGTAAACCGTGTAAGTCTTGCTCAAAAGCAGCCTGAAATCCAAAAAAATCATTCTCGTCAGCTCTCAACATTTGTACCACACCACGATGCATCGCTTCGACATTGGTCCAACCCGGGGTAAAACCTATTCTTTTATTCCACAAATCAATCAAGTGGCTGCCGTCTTTCTGTGGAACAATAACGGGGGTTTGTTCAATGGCCTTGATCATCACTTGTTTTTCTTCACCTGTCATTAGAGGTGGACCATTCAAAATTACTTGTGTGATTAAGTCTGGTTTCATAACCGCAAGTTCTGCAGCAATACAAGCTCCCGTGTGATGGCCAAGTACAGCAGTCTTTTCCAAACCCAAATCCTTGATTATATTCATAACGCACTCAGCGTAATCGTGGATTGTTGGTTGCTCTTTTGGTACATCCGATTGGCCATATCCAGGAGTGTCCACTCCTATTGCCATGACACCCTTTTTCGCCAACAACGGATAAACCGATTGAAACATTTCAAGAGAACTTGGGGATTGGTGGCACAAAATCAATGGCTTCCCTGACCCACAAATTTGGTAATGTATCTGGCCGAACCTGCACTGGCTGTAGCTTTTAGAGAAATCCATTCTGTTATCTAGAGTTGAAGATTGTTTAAATAATTTAACATGCAAGGAGGCCAAAGGATATAATCAAGCGTCCGAATGGCTTAATTAAATATTAACTATGGATTCGATCGACAATGCCCTAAATGAAATTGCCAACCTCGTTGGAAAAAGCCATGTTGTAAAGGACCTGGAAACCTTAACTTTCTATTCCACCGACATATTTTCAACTGCCGCTGAACCGGCTGTTGCAATCGTTAGACCCGGTAATGCAGATGAGCTAATTAAAGTCACTCAAATCTGCATCAAAAACGAAGTTCCATTAATTGCTAGGGGCGGTGGGGCCTCCTACACCGGAGGCTATTTACCGGTAACAAAGAATACCGTGATGATCGATACTCAACGATTAACAAATATTGAAATACATGAAGAAGACATGTTTGTGACAGTTGAGCCAGGTGTGACTTGGCTGGAACTCTATGAAGCGCTTAAACCCTTGGGGTTGAGAACTCCTTTTTGGGGTCCATTTTCAGGTCGAGTTGCTACAGTAGGCGGTTCAATGTCCTACCATGCAGTCAGTCACGCAACCAATAATTCTCTGTCTGCAGATTCACTTACAGGTATGCAGATCGTCATTGGCAATGGTGATGTGATTGAAACTGGCTCTAAAGGAAACTCACAGGAAACATCCCCATTTTTCAGATATTACGGACCAGATTTAGGCGGCTTATTCCTGGGAGATTCCGGTGCTTTAGGCGTCAAAACCAGAATTTCTCTTAAATTAGCAAGATTTCCCCAAGGCTTTGCAGCATGTTCTTTTGGTTTTCCCGATTTCAAACATCTGTTTTTAGCGATGAGTGAAATCTCTAAAATCGGAGTGATCTCAGACAACCATGGTCTTGATCCTCGAAAACAGAAATCCGCAATCATGGAAATGGAAAACACCAATCCGTTGGTAGCAGCAAGATCCGTTTTTTTATCTTCCAAGAATCCAGTGGACGGGTTACTCCAAATAATGAAAATGGGCCTTGCTGGGAGAGGTTTCCTAAAGAAATCGGCCTTTTCTGGCCACTTTGCCAGTGAAGGCATCAACGATAAAGAAGCAAAGATTAAATTGGCTGCAGCCAGATCAATTGCGCGAAAATATGGGAAAGAAGTTGCCAACTCCATACCAGTCTATTTTCATGCAAATCCATTCATGCCGTTGACTCCCATACTGGGCCCGAATGGCGAACTATGGAAGCCTACCCACAGTATCTTGCCCTTCTCAAAAGTACTCAAACATGACGATGACTTTGAATCCCTGATGATCGAATACAAAGACAAAATGGAGCGACATGAGGTAACCATGACCCGAATGTTTTCTTTCATCGACAGTAATGCCTTTCTCTACGAACCGACTTTTTTGTGGAAAGATAAACAAAGCATCTATCACAAAAAAGTCTACCCCTCAGACCTGGACAGCATTCCAGTCCACGAACACAATCCCGAAGGACTCAAATTGGTTCATGAAATCAAAGAAAGGATAGATGCAATGTGTCTTGCAAATGGTGCTATTCATTTACAAATTGGCAAAGATTATCCTTATTTGCAGACAAGAACCAAAGAAACCAAAGCTTTACTCTGCTCGTTGAAAAAACAGTTTGATCCAAAAAATCTATTCAATCCAGGCTCGTTGGGATTTGATCCAGTCAATGGGAATTAAATACAATTAAGGTATAACAATATGAGCAATGAAAAAAATTACGATCTTGTAATCAAGAATGTCCAAGTTGTTAGGCCGAATGCTAAGGGCATAGAGTCAGCCGATATAGGCATTAAAAATGGGGCATTCAAGATGATAGCTCCCAACATAGACGCAACAGAATCTGTGGAGGTTTATGACGGTGAAAATAAGCTCGCTTTCCCAGGACTAGTGGATGCTCACATGCATACAGGAATTTACAACCCACTGTATCAGGATGCTCCGATCGAAAGCAGAGCAGCGGCCATGGGGGGCGTGACTTCGAGTCTCAATTACATCAGAACCGGGGGCTATTACCTCAATAAAGGCGGCCCTTACCAAGCTTTTTTGCCAGATGTATTGGCACAGTCAGAAGGGAATTTTTATGTCGATTATGCCTACCATGTGGCACCCATGGACAAAACACACATTGAAGAAATTCCATTATTGATTGATGAATTTGGCATCACATCTTTCAAAATATTCATGTTCTACGGTGGGCATGGCTTGCACGGTGCTTCTTCCAATCAACATGAATTTTTAATGATTGGTGAGGACGAAAAATACGATATCGCTCATTTTGAATTCGTCATGAGAGGTGTTCAAAAGGCAATGACTGAATACCCTGAGAAACAGGAAGACATCAGTTTGAGCTTGCACTGCGAAACAGCCGAAATCATGGCGGCTTATACCAAATTGGTACAAAATGAGAACACACTGGAAGGCCTCCATGCATACAGTGCCTCAAGACCTCCTCATTCAGAGGGTTTAGCTATTTTTATTGCCGCTTATCTGGCTAATGAGACGAACTTGCCAAATGTCAATCTGCTCCATCTGAGCTCAAAAAAAGCTGTGGACGCAGCGTTGCAAATGCAGCAAGTATTTCCTCATATCAACTTCCGCAGGGAGGTTACGATTGGACATTTGATGCTCGATGTTGATGCTGCAACGGGCAATCTGGCAAAGGTAAATCCCCCCATTAGACCGAGGGAGGATGTGGAATACCTATGGGAAAGCCTGCTTGCAAATAATATAGATTGGGTGGTCAGTGATCATGCGTGCTGCAAACATGAAGACAAAGTCGATGTGGAAAATCCAGGAGATATCTGGCTGGCAAAATCAGGCTTCGGTGGAACTGAATATTTAATGTCGGCTCTGGTTAGCGAAGGCTCCAAAAGAGGCTTGAGTTTCAATAAAATGGCGGAGTTGACCAGTTACAATCCTGCCAGACGTTATGGACTTCACAGCAAAGGTGACATAGAAATTGGACTCGATGCAGATTTGGTCTTGGTCGACCCCAATGAAACCTGGACCATCAAATCATCAGAATCTGAGTCAGGACAAGGCTACACCCCATTTGAAGGCACAGAACTCCAAGCCAGAGTGACAACGACATTTCTACGAGGCAATCGTATTTTTGATGATCATCAGGTGTTGGGTGAACCTACTGGTAAATACCTTAAACGACCTTACTAATCGGTTGTCATAAAAAAAGCCCTGACAAAGCAGGGCTTTTTTATTTCGTTTTTAAACTTGATCAGAATTGATAAACCACCTCAACGCCCATTCTTCTCTGATCAGCAGGATGAGCAAAAACACCGCCAAATTCTGGTGCTGGGATCACTTCCGCCAAATATCTTTCATCCGTCAGATTTTTTGCAAAAGCGGTAACGGTCAGGTTATCAGACTTCACGCCAACTCTAAGATTGACAGTATGATATGCATTCCGGTCAGTTTTATCGAAAGCCATTGGTGCTCCAAACAACGTATTTCTGGAGTTATCCGTTTGCATCACATGGAACCAAGTTGGTCCTACGACGGCAAAATCAATCTGAGCAAAAAATTGTCTACCACCAGCCATTGGGTAATCCAAGGAAATACCTGCGTTATAAGTATACTCAGCGTGATAGGGTACAGCATTGCCTACACTATCAGCGCGAGCACTGTTGGCCCGGATCTCACTGTCGATTTTACTCACCGAAGCATAGAGACTGATGTTGTCGTTGACAATGGCGGACAGACCAAGTTCCTGTCCTGTCATTTCTGATTTATCAATGTTTTCAATAACCCTCAATAATCCAAAGGGACCAACGATGAATTCAAAGAATTGCAAATTTTTGGCACTCGTGTGGTATACCGCACCTTCAACACTGACTCGGTTGTTAAGCAATCTTGATTTGAATCCCAATTCAAATGAACTGTTGGTTTCTTTCTTGTAATTATCCTCTATAGCAACCGGTGTATTGCCAGCGAGGGAATTGATGAAAGTGTCAACCGTTGCCCGTGATCCTGAGTTATTGAAGCCGCCACTCTTGAATCCAACACCCCAACTGCCATAAATAGTGGTGGATTGGGTTGCATCCAGTGACAAACTGATTTTAGGCTGAAAATGCTCAAAGTTCTCGCTTTGATCGGGAATGGAGCTTGATTGACACAAGCCCACGTTAAGAGGCCCACCGGTGTAGGGGGGTCCATCGCAATCAATGTAAGTCGAGTTTACCCCTGTAGGAACCAAACTATGCACCTTTCGGTGCTCGTTATCGTAACGACCGGCCAATGATAATTCTACATCGTCGGTGAGATCGTAGCTGATGGATCCAAAGAAAGCAGTCACCTTGGTATCAAAGTTATCCCATACCATTTGCTCAGTAGGGTTCTTGCCTGATGCAGGTACATACATTTTTTCAACAATGCCATATCCCAAATCGTTCCCCTGGTTCACTCCGACTTCACGGTCAACATCCAGGAAATACAATCCAGCAGTCCAGCGCAAAGCTTGATCACTGTAGGAAGTCCAGCGAACTTCGAAACTAAAATCACTTTGGTTTCTGACCTGATATTGGGTGCCATCACACCGTGTTGGGGTGTAGGCTCCCAAAAATGTTGCCGCTGGGACCGGGGCAAAGATGCCTTGTGGTGAAGGCAAGGCAAAGCCTGCGTTAAAGACTTCGGCCACAGAAGCAATGCATGAAGGGTCAGCGAACAGGAATTGGAAAGCGCCACTGGTCCCGTCTGCACCAAAACTGTTTTCAATATCACTGTAGAGCGCCCAAACCGTGAGATTGGCCGAGCCCAAATCTCTTTCCATTCGGACGGACATTTCCAATGATTCTTGGTCATTGAAATGGGGTATATTGCTCACCCAAGACCATGGATGGTCATTGACATCCTCATAAAGATCAGGGTTGCCAAGGTAAGCAGCGAATATTGGGAGTTCAAATATGGGATTAAAGACGATGGAAGTGGTATCCACTTGGCCATACCTAAATTTGGCATCTATGGATGTCTCAGCGTCGACATCCCATGTCAAGCGGGCATAAATATCTTGGGATTCGTATTGATCAACACAATCGTCACAATTGAGAAAAGTATTGGTGTGCCAACCATCGCTGGTATTGAAGTTTGCAGTAATGCTCAGCGCCATGGTGTCATCCAGAGGTATGTCGACTCGGCCTGTCACGGCATAAGTCGAATCATCGGCAATGCTCACTTTAACTGTATGGCTTCGCACATCAGAGGGTTTGGCGGTGGTAATAATAATTGCCCCTGCTGAAGCGTTGCGCCCATAGAGTGCCCCCTGCGGGCCTTTTACAATTTCAATTTGTTGTAAATCAAGATATTCACGGTTCAGTGCAGCCGGATTGGTCATAACGATGCCGTCAATGATTAAACCAAAACTTGTTTCTGCATCCCGAGCACCATTGATCCCTCTGATACTCACCTGTGTGTCACCAACTTCAGCCGTGTCGACAATGGTAACCCCTGGCGTCAAAGCAATAAAATCTTTTGCTCTCTGAACCCCAGATCTTTCAATCTGATTTGCTGTTAGTACAGTAACTGCTCCTGGAACATCTTTAAGAGATTCCTCTCTTTGCCGAGCAGTAACGGTAATTTCTTCAATTACTGACTGGGCCTGAACAAGTTGCTGGGGCATCATGACCAGAACTGCGGTTAGCATTCCGGTTATCCATTTCATCTGTTTCAACATTTTTTCCACCTCATTTTTGAAAACCATGCATACAATGATTACTAAATTGTTAATATACTTCAACTAATTCAACCTCAAACAATAATTAGATTTGAGCTTTTATCAAACAATAATCCTAGCCTCGTATGACCATCATTTTTTTAGTAACGTTTATTGGATTGATGGGATTTGGGATTATTCTGCCCTTATTCCCATTCTATGCAGAACGTATGGGCGCAAGCCCGGAAATTATCACCCTCACTATGGCTGCTTTCTCTCTGGGCCAGTTTGTTGCTGCCCCACTCTGGGGTCGCTTGAGTGATTCGATCGGAAGGAAGCCAGTCCTCATCCTTACTTTGCTTGGCTCAGGTTTGTCTTATGTGCTTCTGGCTTATGCACCTAACTTAACCGTTGTGATTCTAAGCCGAATGCTCTCCGGTCTGATGGCAGGGAATGTCTCAATTGCATTTGCCTATGTAACCGACATCACTGATGACAGCAATCGTGCAGCAGGATTGGGAAAAGTGAGTGCTGCGTTGGGATTGGGATTTATGACTGGGCCTGCAATCGGTGGATTGCTTGCTGGTAATACCGTGGAAAACGCAAATTACTTGCTGACAGCATGGGCTGCTGCAGGCATAAATTTTTTAGCCATGGTCGCTGCAATTGTATTCCTGAAAGAAAGTTTGGATGCTAAGAAAAGGAAGCCATTTGAGGGTTTTTCAAAGATTGTTGAACTGGCAACATTTACCCCTGCAAAATCAATACTGCCCCTGGTTTCCTGCGGCCTGATTTTCTATACAGCGATGTCTCTCATGGAATCCATTTTCCCTTTGTGGGCCAATAAAATTTTTAGCTATGGCCCCAGTCACATTGGTGGCGTTTTTTTTATGCTCGGTTCACTTGGAGTGATTATCCAAGGAGGTCTCATTGGCCGGTTGACCAATCTCTTTGGTGAGAAGAAACTTGTTCAGTTGGCTGCTTTATCGCTTATGGCCGGTTTGATATTAATTGGGAGCGCGACTTATGCATTTTCCCTGTGGATTGGTTTATTTTTCTTCGGCTGTGGAACGGCCATGTTTAATCCAAGTTTATCGAGTCTGATTTCCAAGTCTGCCGACCCGACAGCAAGAGGCTTGTATTTGGGACACTATCAAGCGGCCTGCTCCATGGGGAGAATTGTTGGGCCCTCCTTCTCCGGTGTCCTCTACAGCAACTTTCACCCACCCACTCCTTTTTATACCGGAGCCATCATAGCGATACCGGTTCTGATTTTAATTGCCAATTTCAGCTTGAGAAAGATGCCTAAGATAATAGAATGAATTGGAATAGGAAAAACCATGGAATCTGAAATGAAAACAGTAGTGATTACAGGAAGCACACGGGGAATTGGATTGGGTCTTGCCCGGGAATTTTTGCAACGGGGCCATCAAGTGATTGTCTCCGGTACCAGCGAGCAATCCGTAGCCAATGCCCTGAAGCAACTGAAAGGACTGGGCGACATGATAGGCCAGCCTTGCCGGGTTGAAGATTATGAAGCGGTTCAGAATTTGTGGAACAAGGGATTTGAGCGCTTTGGTAAAATTGACATCTGGATCAACAATGCAGGTATCTCTACTTCAAAAACGATTCTGGATGAGCTTGCATTGGATGAAATCCACAATACCGTTGACACCAATCTTATTGGCAGCATTTTGTGCACCAAAATAGCCGCCAAAGAGATGCTGAAACAAGGGTTTGGTCAAATATACATGTTTGAGGGTTTTGGCAGCAACGGACAATTGCAAAAGGGCATAACTGTGTATGGTTCAACAAAACGTGCCCTACGTTATTTTACCGCTGCTGCTGCCAATGAATATAAGGACACTCCAATTCTGATTGGTTCCTTGAGTCCAGGTATAGTCACCACGGACTTGCTAATTCGTGCGTCCAAAGACAACGGCAAAAGCTGGGAACGATCTAAGAAAATTCTCAATATTCTAGCGGATCGAGTAGAAACAGTAACCCCTGGTTGGTGGAGCAAACACTGAATAACAAAAAAAATGGTGCCAAAATTGCTTGGCTTACGAAAAGAAAAGTCTGGGGTCGTTTCTTGGGATCGCTGTTTAGCAGACGGCGAGTCGTTGATGAATGGGAAGCTGAACTCAAACAGTAAAAAAGAACAACCGTATGACCATTGACGCCACAGCAAAAGGGAAAGATTTTATCCGCCAGAGCATCCTCTCGGATTTGTCAGAGGGCAAAAATGAATCAAGGGTTTTTACCCGTTTTCCACCAGAACCCAATGGTTACCTGCACATTGGGCATGCACAGTCCATCTGTCTCAACTATGGGATTGCCAGTGAATTTCAAGGGCGGTGTTACCTGAGATTTGACGACACCAACCCAACCAAAGAAAGTGAAAATTATGTTGATGCAATCAAACAAGATGTACTCTGGCTGGGATTTAACTGGCAGGAACATTTAACCCACGCCTCCGATTATTTTGAAGATTTTTACAATTGTGCGATGCAACTGATCGAAGATGGAAATGCCTACATAGACAGTCAAACAGCGGATGAAATCAAGAGCAGCCGAGGAACATTAAATGCACCAGGGGCAGAGAGCCCTTATCGCAATCGTTCGGTTGCCGAAAACCAGGGATTGTTTGAACGAATGCGGAGTGGAGAATTTGAAGAAGGCGAAAATGTATTAAGAGCCAAAATTGACATGAGTGCGGCAAATATCAACCTGCGTGACCCAGTTCTCTATCGGATACTTCACGCTGAACACCAAAGAACAGCGGGTCAGTGGTGTATTTATCCGTTGTATGATTTTGCGCACACCGTGTCCGATGCCATTGAGGGCATTACCCATTCGCTGTGCACTCTTGAATTTGAAGATCATCGCCCCCTGTATGAATGGATTTTGGACCACTTAACCCTGCCACACCGACCCAGACAAATTGAATTTTCCAGACTGAATCTGGAGCACACCATAACCAGCAAGAGAAAGCTCTCTGAGCTTGTGGAAAAAGGTCTGGTGGAAGGATGGAATGACCCCAGAATGCCGACGATATCAGGGATGCGGAGAAGAGGTTATCCGGCATCTGCCATTCGAGATTTCTGCAAAAGGGTGGGGGTAACAAAGAAGGAAAAATCCATTCAGATCGCCCAACTGGAGAATTCCGTCCGACAGGAATTGGACAAAAACTCGCCAAGAGCCATGGCAGTGGTCAAGCCACTGAAAGTGGTCATAGATAATTATCCTGAAGATCAAATTGAATCCCTTGCAGCCAACAATCATCCAAAAAACCGAGACATGGGAACGCGAACACTCCCTTTTTCAAAAGAGATTTACATCGAGGAAAATGACTTTATGGAAGACCCTCCTGCAAAATTCTTTAGATTGAAACCCGGTGGAGAAGTTCGCTTAAGATTTGGATACATCATCAAGTGTGAAGAAGTGATCAAGGACAACAATGGCGATATTCTGGAGATCCACTGCAGCTATGACCCAGATACCAAAAGTGGGAGCGGAACTTCCAAAAGAAAAGTCAAAGGTACCATTCATTGGGTTTCGGCAAAACAATGTGTCTCTGCAACACTGCATCTTTATTCAACCCTTTTGTCAGCAGCCAACCCAAAATCAATTTCTGATCTCAATGAAGAGTCATTAACTGTGGTTAAAAATGCCGCTCTGGAAGAGAACCTTGCGCATGCGTCGCCGGGTGATCGATTTCAATTTGAACGAACCGGCTATTTTGTGGTCGACGAAAACTCACTTCAGGGTGAGGAGTTAATTTTTAACCGGATCGTGACCCTGAGAGACAGCTGGGCAAAAATGCAGCAAACGTAGGTTTTGCAATAGGCAATCTTGTCAAAGTTCTTTTGCTTTCACCAAAATATTCAGCCAATTCTTGTAAAGGATTTTGCCTGGATGACGCCATTCGACTTTGACTAATTCTGACAAGCGAGCCTCCGGAAAGTTGGATTGTTCCTTTGTCAACAGCACTTTTTTCTGAAAATTTTCCAAGACAGGGATTGCAACCTTGGAAAAATAATTTTCTGGAAGTGGCGGATAATCCGGCCTGAGACCGCTTAAAAAATTTGTGATCTCTCTTTGGTATTCTTTCAGCAAACTGATTGCATCGTATTCTGGATGACCTTGATACAGAACCAATTTGGTATCTGTGGTGCTGGCAAGAAAAAAGCCCGCTTGACTATTGTACGCAAGTACCTCCAAATCCGTATCTTGGATCTTCTTCAGCGGTAAATCATAGAAATGTGAATGTAGCCCCATAAAACTGTCATCGAGCCCAGCGATCAAAGGATTTGGGCTATTGGCAACTGTATGTGGAAATACACCCCAAGATTTCTGGCCTCTAAGTTCCCTGTCAATATTGAAATAATATTTCAGCAACGCATGCGTCGCCAAACAGGAACAGAGTATGGAATTTGTATTTTCCATCGCCCAATCCATCACTTCGACCAAAGATGCCCAGAATGGTTCTTCGGTCATATCCGGTTTCGAAGGATTGGCTCCTGAAATAATCAGGCCATCCAATTTTGATGCATAAATTGTGCTGATGTCGTTGTAGTTTTTTGCTATGTAGTCCTGAAATTCCTCGCCTCTTTTCAACGATCCCACTGTGGTTGGATATACATGAACCAAGATGTTCTCATCACTTCCTAGCATGCGGATGAACTGTCTCTCGGTAGCCTGAAGTGCAGCATCTGGCATCAAGTTTAACAAACCGATACGCAATTCTTGGTGGAACTCTTTTGCCAATGATGATGCATCAGCAATTATCAAGTCTTCTGTTTTGAGTTTACTGAGTGAAGGAAGCTTTGGATGAGCTACGATTGGCATAATGTAAGATGCTTAAACCCATTAAATAAGTGTAGCCAAAGCATCCAACATGTCATTGGGTGCTTCAGAGACAATTGCGTGACCACAATTTGGAATCAGGATGGTACGAGAATTTGGTATTGTTTCAGCCAATGCCTTGGCATCTTTAATTGGTGTCATAAAATCGTCTTCACCGAGTATGAGTAAGGTTGGCATCTGAATATTCTTGCTTCTCTCAATACCTTCCGTGTATTTCTCACAGGCCAGCAGATCATTGTAAATGACCCCTGGACCGCTGCGCTCGAGCAACCGAATAAGCTTGCCAAGCATCCATATCCCAGGCACTTGAGACCCTCCCAAATGTGCCGACGTGCTATGGGACCAGTAATTGATCATTTCTTTGGCAAGATGATTGTCTTTTTCTGCATTATCCAGTAACAAATCGCCAACCGGCATGGGCATCGATGTCCCGACCATCGCCAAGGAGGTCACCCGATCTGGATAACGAGCAGCAACATCAAAAGCAACCAGAGAACCCATACTGTGACCGACCATAATGGTTGATTCTTGTCCGGCTGCATCAAGTGCTTGTACCACCCAATCAGCCATATCTTCAATCGTGGGTTTCAACTCGCCTCCGGAGCGGCCGTGAGCGGGTAAATCAACCGCTAAAATATTCAGTCCATGTCTCGCAAAATAGCGACTGGCCAGTGTCCACACCGTATGATCCATTCCTGTACCATGAACAAACGTCATGGTTGGATTGCCGTCTACGTGCTCCTTACTGCCGGTAGCAATATAGGTTTTATTGTTGTCAACTTCCAGGTACATAATGTTTTCGGTTAAGAAACCTTGGCAGCAGCTTTAAAGCCTTTCTCTAGATCTTCAATGAGATCTTCAACAGACTCAATGCCAATGGAAAGTCTGATCAAGCCCTCTGATATGCCCGCTTCCTCCAAATCTTTGACTGACATCCGTTGATGGGTGGTGCTTGCTGGGTGGATAACTAAAGATTTTGCATCCCCTATGTTCGCTAAATTGGAGAATAAATCCAATCGATCTATAAAGACTTGACCGATCTCTCTGCCGCCTTTAATACCAAAACTGAAAACTGCGGTCGAGCCTTTTGGTAAAAGTTCTTTTGCTAACTCATGGTTAGGATGATTTTTAAGATCAGGATGACTGACCCACTCAACCATGTCATGTTGATCCAGATACTCAACCACCTGTCGGGTATTGCTAATGTGTTTATCCATCCTCACCGATAATGTCTCAATACCGTTAAGCACCAAAAAGGCAGAATGTGGAGCAAGACAAGCGCCAAAATCACGCAATGCTTCATTTCTGACTCTGGAAATAAAAGCTGCTGGTCCAAACTCTTCGGTAAAGGATAAGTTATGAAAGCCTGCATATTTTTCTGTCATTTGTGGAAACTTATCTGTTGATTCCCAATCAAAAATACCGCCATCGACAATCAAACCGGCCATAGAGGTTCCATGACCGCTCAAAAACTTTGTGGCTGAATGCACCACAATATCAGCACCCAGTGCAAAGGGTTTCATCAGATAAGGAGTAGTGGTGGTTGAATCAATAACCAATGGGATTTGGTTATCATGTGCAATTTTAGATATTTCAGGAATATTCAGCACCTCTGTTCTTGGATTGGCAACAGTTTCTCCGAAAATTAGTCTGGTCTCAGGTTTAATGGCTTTCTTAAAGCCTTCGATATCATTTGGATTCACAAAAGTGGTGGTGATTCCAAACCGTGGCAGAGTATATTCCATCAGATTATGAGTGCCTCCATAAAGAGCATACGAAGAGACAATGTGTCCGCCTTGATCGACTAGAGTTGCTATGGTGTTAAACACAGCAGCTTGTCCGCTAGAGGTGGCGACGGCACCTACCCCGCCTTCTAATGCTGAAATTCGTTCTTCCAAAACTGCATTGGTGGGATTGGATATCCGTGAATAAACATGCCCGCCTCTCTCAATATTAAATATTGCGGCACCCGCATCTGAGTCTCTAAAAACATAGGAGGCTGTTTGATAAATTGGAACAGCTCTCGATCCGGTCTCCTTATCAGGTCTCTGACCGGCATGATTTGAAAGCGTGTCAAAATCAAATGTTTTTATTTTTGCCATAAATTTAACCTCTTGCTTGTGACAATTGATTTTCCAAATTGACCATCCAAGCCTTTTCTTTTTCAGATATTGTAGCGTATTTCTTAATAATCATAAGCCAAAAAAGGGTGACATAGTGAGTCAGCTGACACCATTCGTCAAGCTTCACTAAATCAATTGATTGGCGTTCCCCGCTATAGGCATCCAAAAACAGTTCGCTTTGGGATTCAGTCAAGGCATGATTTTCAAGAACGGTAGCCAAATCGAAATAAGGGTGATTTAAACTGGCATATTCCCAGTCCAGAATAAGCAGCCTCTCGCCCTGGACTAAGTTGGCAGCAATCAGATCGTTGTGACACACGACCCAATCGTCCTCATTAGCGGTAAGGCTGTCAAACAAATCAATACCCCGCTTTAGAAGGCTCCCGTCTGCATCATTCTTGAGTTCTTTTTCATAGTGCCTTATCTGATTCACAAACCGTGTTTTAAAATCAGGCAGGTGCAAACGATGAATCGACCCGAGTATTTTGCCCAGCTCAACGATCTTACCTCTGGTGCCAAGATCCGTTGGAGTGAGTGCATCGCCTTCGAGAAAACGACAAATCAAAATTCCTTCGCCAGGATCAGAGTACAGTGGCTCAGGAGAAAAGCCGTGGGGTTGGATGCAATGCAGTAGATCAAATTCACCCGCCCGGTCCAGACCGAGGTAACCTGCAAGAGGCTTATCAACCCTCAGGACCGATGGAATGCCTTGGTAATCACACAAATGAACCGAGCTGATGGAATCGTCTTTCACCGTCTTGCTGACCAGCACTGCAGTCGGTATGGTGGCAATCTTACTGGCTAAATCAGTCATTGACGACAACACGGGATTGTTTCCAAGCACGGTATCCGATCACAATCATGAACAGATAAACAAAGAACAAAAACGCGGTGAAATAGAGCTCTCTGGAGATAAATAGATAAATGGAAATGGAATCAATCACAAACCAGTAAATCCAATTCTCCAGAACCTTATTGGCAACCATGTAGGTGGTCACAATGGCGCCCCAAGTCGTTAATGCATCAAGAAAAGGCAATGCAGCGGCGGTGTATTTTTCCAACAACAAACCTGAAGCATAGGCTAGGACAAAAATCAGTGTTACCGCGCCTACGTGCTTGACCGGCTCCCAAGTTGAGACAGGGAGCTCCTGTTCAGTACTGTTCTTGTTTAGCCACTGATGCCAACCGTAAATCCCCATGCAGACGTAAAAAATTTGCAGCAGTGCTTCCATGTACAAACCGGCTGAGTACATAACATATGTGTACAAGCAGGAACTGAGGATCCACGCTGACCAACAGACGATATTTTGTTTTATGGCCAACGCCAGATACAGAACCGCAAAGACAACGGCTGTAATTTCCGGCAGCTGCAGCAACAGTGAATTAAAATTCATAACGGACTAAAACCCCCCAATGCCTTGGATCACCCTGTCTCTGATACAGCTGATCCGGGAAATTAGGCGGCTCATTGCCAAAATAAAATCCGCGAACGGAGTAGTACCGATCAAATACGTTTCTGATCCAGACTTCATAAATCCAATCGTTGTGCCGGTACCCCAGAGCAAGATTGACCAAGGTGTAGGGCTTTGATTTTTGTGTGTGGCTGTCGGAATAGTAAAAGCTGCTTTGCCCCGACAGATCCATCGACAGATAGAGCTGCTCAAGGGCTTGCCATTTAACCCCGAGTGCATAACTTTTGGCCGGGGCGTGTGCCTGACGGCGTCCTTCCAGTTCGGGTCTGGATTGGTAATTCCTGATCTCGGTTTTCAACAAACCCAGTGCGGCGAACAGGTCAACCGCATCGGTCAACTTGGCTCTGAGATTCAATTCAGCACCGTAATTTCTCCCGGAAGCTGCATTCTGGGTCAGATACTGAAAGGTGGTTGGGTTGTTGGGATCCAGTTGTTTTGAAATCAGCACCTGTTGGTTGTCTCTGTCCGACCAAAATAAAACTGCCTCAAACAAAAGATTGGCATTGGAGTTAAACACACTGGTGCCGATTTCATAATTCCACAGGTATTCGGGATCGTAGACGAGATCATTCAAGCGCCCACCCTCTTGAACCCCCAACCCCAGGTTAAACCCACCCGATTTATAGCCTCTGGCGATGCTGGCGTAAACGTTGGAAAACTCATTCAATTCAGTCCGTAAAGAAACTCGGCCCCCCAACATCCGGTCCGATGGAGAAAACAGCTCACCGAGGGTGTCGGAATAGTCTGAATCCCATCGCTCCCAGCGAACCCCCACGCTGATTGTGGTTTGAGCGGTGATGGCACGATCAATGTTGCCAAAGAATGCCAGGTTCTCAGAGGCATAATTGCTGACAATGCTGTCGTCCTGCAGGTAAGCTTCCCAGTTGTCATATGGGTCGTCATAAACACCTAAGTCGTTGCGGTCGTTGCGCTCTTGTAAATCCAGATAATAAACACCGGCAACCCACTCCATGGGTTTTCCATTGGCAACATCCATTGGCTCCGAGATCAGCCTAAACTCCTGGTTCAACGATCGTCGCGATCGCAGGGTTTCGGAAAAAAAATCATAAACGTAGGGCAGCCAGGACTGGTCATTGCCCCAATCTGCATCATAACTGAACACCACATCCGAATGGGTTAACCCAGTCAGGCTGTACAGTTCGAATTTGTCATGCAATCGAAACCTCATTTTCAGCCCAAGGGCATCGCTGTTCTGGGAGTCCCGGCCTGGTTTGTCAGCAAGGGTAGTAAGGCTGTTGTCCAGTGTCCAGGCATCGTAACCGTTGTCTAAATCGGTGTTCATCAACAAAAAATCAACCGCCACCGCCGGATTCGGCTGCCAGTTCAGCTTAATCCTACCGGTAAATTCCTTTTTTCCAGAAGTATCATCGGTGGCGAGCCAGCTGTTGTCCCTGAAGCCGTTGGCCTCATCCTGTCTGAGGGCAATCCTGTATTTCAGTGTTCGTTCTTGATTCAAAGGCCCGCCCAGGGCAACGCCAAGACTTTTGATGTCATCGGATCCGTATGTCAATTCGGCAATGCCTTCAAATGCATCGGTTGGGTTTTTGCTTTGAATGTAGACCAATCCTGCCAGTGCATTGGCTCCCATTCTCAGCCCCTGTGGGCCTCGATGGACTTCAACCTGTTCCAGGTCAAAGGCGGTTGCAATGCCGCCCTGGCCTGAAAAATCAATGTCGTCGATGATAAATCCAACCGAGGAATTCGGCGCACCCTCGTAACCGGATCGTTCACCAATACCTCGTATTTGAAAATACCGGGGTCTGGAACTGCCCCCGGCCCAGTTTAAATTTGGGATCAACAGGGCCAGTTGCTCAAAATGTTTGACCGGTTGTCCTGCAAGCATTTCCCGGTCAACAACAAAAATGCTGGCATCGGCTTTTTCAAGCCTGGTCCCACGCCAGCTGGCTTTGACAATGATCTCGTCAATTTCAACCTGCGTTGTAGTTTGATCTGCAGCAAACACTTGGCTGCCGCTGAATGCCAAAAAAATCAGCAGTGTGTACAGTAAATGAATTATTCCATTCCTCCGCCATTATTAAATGGATCAGGTGCAAAGGGTTTCATTTAAGATCTCAGGCTGTTGTTGCCACCCCTTGGACTTTGGTCTCTATCGTAGTATATCAATGAAAGTTTTGTTATGTTGACCCTTAGGAATTACCGCAGTTTTGATGCTTATGACTGACGACCAAAAACACGACTACAAAGCGATCGATGCCGTTGTCAATATCTGGACAAGGGAAGCCTTGTCTCACCGACCGGACTGGGGAGAAGAATTCTTTGTCGGCAAAATGAACGCGGAAAATGCCTTGATGGCAGGCCTCTCCCTGGAAGAGATGATCGAGAAAATGGAGGAGGCGGGAATTGAAAAAGCATTTCTGATTGCTGCCCGTACCGGCAGGGTTGGCCTGCCTGGATGCTACCACATGCCCTACTCAGTTGTGGCCGATGCCTGCGCCAAGTACCCCGATCGGTTTTATGGTCTGGCCGGGATCGACCCGTTTGAAGGCATGGATGGTGTCAGGGCGTTTGAAGATGCCGTTACCAATATGGGTTTTATCGGTGCCCATATGTACCCACATTGGTTCGAACTGGCACCGGATCATGCCAAATACTACCCGTTCTATGCAAAATGCTGCGAACTCAATGTCCCCATCCAGATGCAGGTGGGTCAGTCCATGGTCTATTCCCAAGAATACCGCACCAGGAGTGTTGGCCAACCCATTGCCCTTGACGCCGTGGCCTGTGATTTTCCTGAATTGAAACTGATCGGTATCCATGTGGGGATCCCTTGGCACGACGAGATGATTTCAATGGCTTGGAAACACGATAATATTTTTATCGGCTGTGACGCCCACCGGCCAAAATATTGGCCCAAGAGTTTCATCCACTACCTCAACAGTTACGGTCAAGACAAAATTATCTTTGGCACCGATTTCCCGGTTCTGGAGTTTAAAAAAACAATCGATGATATTGATGCGTTGGGCTTGAAACCTGAGGTTCGAAAAAAGTTACTCAGAGACAATGTGGTCAGGGTTTACGGACTCGATTCTGCATAAATGAAGGCGACTCCGGAATGAACTTTGTGGCTTCTTCTCCGGTTCTCGTGCCCATTCAGAACACCGACGAAACCTACCCGGTAAACAGGCTGTTTTTTGTCGGCCAGAATTACGAGGATCATGCCAAGGAAATGGGATCTGAAACCAACAAGGAATCGCCTTTCTTTTTCACCAAATCGCCCTCGGCTTACGTGCCATCTGGAAGCACCATACCCTACCCACCTGGGACAAAAAATTTTCACCATGAGATGGAGCTGGTTGTTGCTATTGGAAAACCTGTTTTTGAAGTGGAAACTGAAGCGGCAAAACAAGCTATTTTCGGCTACGCCTGTGGGCTGGACATGACGCGGCGTGACCTGCAAATGGAGGCCAAGTCCAAAGGTCTGCCCTGGGATATGGCAAAGGACGTCGAACAATCCGCTGTTCTCTCGGAAATCGCGTCGGTGGAAACAATCGGCCACCCAGAATCTGGTTTAATTGAACTCTCTGTCAACGGTGAAATCAGGCAGTCTGGAGACCTCAGGGACTTGGTAAATTCACCGGCAGAGCTCGTCGCTTATCTTTCAAGTTTTTATCATCTTGGGCCAGGCGACTTAATTTATACAGGAACCCCTTCTGGTGTCGGGCCGGTTTTACCTGGCGATCATATTGAAGGTTATATTCAGGGAGTAGGAACAATTAAACTCAGAATCTCGGACTAATATAGGCTCACATAATTTTGAGAGATCGTAATAATTGCAATACTATGA
>ENA-ORDI01000568-ORDI01000568.1-marine-metagenome-genome-assembly--contig:-NODE-568-length-24753-cov-3.372913_pt1 | contig 24753 bp, 25 predicted proteins | sample MGYA00248628_ERZ508525 | MGnify/ENA primary metagenome ERZ508525 (study PRJEB26195, sample SAMN05422138) | marine metagenome | isolation source: East of Porto Seguro, South Atlantic Ocean | place... | reverse complement strand
GGCGAAGATTTCCGCGTTGGGTTTGGACTCGAAGGCCGGCCGGCGGATGGGCCGCAGCTCCTGCACCTTGCCTTCATTGTTGGTGAAGGTTCCCGGTTCCTCCGCGAAAGTGGCGGCGGGCAGCACAACGTCGGCCAAGCGGGCGGTGCCGGTCATGAAGGCGTCCTGGACGATCAGTAGCCTGGCCTTCGAGAGCGCGCTCTCCACCAGGCCCCCATCGGGATAGGAGAGAAGCGGATCGCTGCCCGCCACGTAGAGCACGTCCATTTTGCCGGCCTCCGAGCGCTCCAGCATGCGGCGGAAGTCGGCGCCGGAATCCGCCGGCAGGGAGGCGCCCCAGGCCTCTTCGAACGGGGCGCGGACAGCGGCGTCGCCGACCGGCCGCCAGCCGGGAAGCAGGCCGGGCAGTACGCCCAACTCCCAAGCCCCCATCTGGTTGGGCCGATCGAACAGGAACTGGACTTCCGCTCGCTTACCCAGGGCGTCTAGGACCCTTCCTAAGCCGTGCACCATGGAAAGCGCCGCCGCCGCGCCGGGCGAGCGAAGCAGGTCGGCGCCGATGAGCAAAGTGACCGACTCGGCAGCGCCGAGGGCCGTCTTCGCCTTCTCCAGGAATTCCCCGAATTCGGGCGGCGGGGTCTTCGCCGCCTTCAGCAGGCTTTTCTTCAGGGCGCCCATGTTGGCGAAGGTCTTCTCGGCCCCCTCGATCCCGTTCAGCAGTGCCGACAGCAGATAGGCCTCGGCCCCGGGCATGAACCGCAATGAAGAAATGGCCTCGGAGTCGAGCCGCGACGGCCGCGCCGAGGCGATGAACAGCTTGGTTCCCCTGCTGCGGGCGACTCCCCTGACCATGTATTCGGTCACCGGGGTCTCGTCGGTGACGGTGGCCCCGAGGATGAGGATGCAATCGGCTTCCAGGACCTGATGCAGGGAGCGCCTGGCGTAAAGACCGCCAAACAGTCCTTCCAGGGACTGGTAGGCGTCCGGGCCGGCGGCCGACCAGCGCGATGACGAATCGATGCTGTTGGTGCGGAACGCCGTCCGCATCAATTTCTGGAACAAATAAAGGCTTTCGTTGTTGAGGCGGGGCGAGGCCAGGCCGCCGAGGCCTGAGCCGCCCTTCTCGATGGCGCCTTCGGCCCTTTCGGCGATGAAGGCGGCCGCTTCTTCCCAGGAGACGCTGGCCAGGGCCCCCTCCTTGCGCACCAGCGGCGTCCTCAGCCTGTTGTCGCCGTCGATGAAATCGATTCCGAAGCGGCCTTTCACGCACAGCGTCTCGCCGTTGACGCCGGTTTCGTATTTGGAGCGCACCCTGGAGAGCTGGCCGTCGCGGACGCTGATGCTGAGGTGACAGCCGGTGCCGCAATAGGGGCAGATGGTGTCGGTCTCCTTGAGGTCCCAGGGCCTTGCCTTGTACCGGTAGGGGGTGCTCATCAGGGCGCCCACCGGGCAGACCTCGATGCAGTTTCCGCAATGGTCGCATCCGGCGAGGCTGTTCTCGAAGCCGGTCACTTTGGTATCCATGCCCTTCTCGACGGTGCCGAGAGCCACCGCGCCCACCACTTCCTCGCAGATGCGCACGCAGCGCTGGCATTGGATGCAGCGCTGGGCATTGAAGATGATGACCGGGTTGAGATCGATGTCCTTGGAGTAGAAGACCCGCTTCTGGTCCTGGAAGCGGGCCTCCCCGGCGCCGTATTCGAAGACCTGGTCCTGGAGTTCGCATTCCCCCGACTTGTCGCAGACCGGGCAGTCCAGGGGATGGTTGGCGAGCAGCAACTCGAGCATGGATTTCCGGGTTTCCGCGACCAGGGGGGTGTCCGTCCTCACCACCATGCCGTCCGCCACCGTGGTCGCGCACGAGGGTTGCAGCTTGCCCTGGCCCTCGATCTCGACCAGACACATGCGGCAGGACGCCAGCGGCGCCAGTCTCGCCATGTAACAGAACGTCGGTATGTCGATCCCTTGTTCCATCGCCGCCTCGAGGATCAAGGTGCCGTCGGCGACTTCCCGGGTGTTCCCGTCGATCGTGATCTTGGCCATGACGTTCGCGCTTTCCCCTGCCCGCCTCAATGGAACGGGCATCTCCCTTCTTCGACGTGCTGGACGAATTCGTCCCTGAATTGCGTGATCGCCGCCTTCAACGCCCAGGCCGCACCGTCGCCAAGGGCGCAGAAGGAATTCCCGAAGATGCTGCCGCACAGGAAATCGAGTTGTTCCAGGTCCCCTTGTCTGCCCTCCCCCGCCTCCATACGGTGCAGGATCTTGCCGGTCCAATCCAGCCCTTCCCGGCAGGGCGTGCATTTGCCGCAGGATTCTTCGTGGAAGAACTCGTTGATGTTTTTGGCGGCCCTGACGATGCAGTCCCCGTCGTCGAGGACGATGACGCCGGCGGAGCCCAGCATGGTATCGATGGCGGTCAGCGATTCGAAATCCATGGTCACGTCAAGGCCGCTTTCAGGGATCATCGGGGCCGAAACGCCGCCGGGGATGACCGCCTTGATCTTGCGCCCAGGCCGGGCGCCGCCAGCGTGGTCGTCGACCAGTTCCCTGAGCGAGATGCCCATCGGCAGCTCGTATACCCCGGGCTTCTGGACGTGGCCGCTCAGGCAATAGAGCTTGGGTCCTGGGCTTTGCTCGGGTCCGATGCCGCGGAACCACTCGACGCCGCGGTTGACGATGTGGGGCAAGCAGGCCAGGGTCTCGACGTTGTTGATGACGGTCGGGCATTCATAAAGTCCCGCCACGGCCGGGAACGGCGGCTTGAGCTTGGGCTCGCCCCGGCGTCCCTCGATGGATTCGAGCATCGCCGTCTCCTCGCCGCAGATGTAGGCGCCGGCGCCTAAGTGCATGTGGATGTCGAGATTGAAGCCGGAGCCAAGAATGTCACGGCCCAGATATCCTTTGCGATAGGCTTCGTCCAGGGCCGTTTCCAGCCTTTCGATGCAGAGAACGAATTCTCCACGGATGTAAAGGTAGGCTACCTCGGCGCCGATGGCGTAGGAAGCGAGCGCCATGCCTTCGAGCATCATATGGGGGTCGCCTTCCATGATCACCCGGTCCTTGAAGGTGCCCGGCTCGCTCTCGTCGGCGTTGCAGCAGAGATACTTGGGCTTGTCCGAATCCTTCGGCACGAAGCCCCACTTGAGGCCGGTCGGGAATCCGGCCCCGCCGCGGCCCTTGAGGTTGGAGTCCTTGACCAGCTGGATCAGACCGTCGGGGCTGAATTCACGCAGAACCTTGGCCAGCGCCTGGTACCCGCCCGCGGCCTCGTAGGCCTCGATCCCGTGGGCGTCGGGCTTTTCTGCGTTCTTCAGAAGGATTTTCTCGAACATGGCTGTGGCAATGGCTCCCTGATGCGGCTATTCCGCCGCCTCCTTGCGCAACCCGTCGAGAATCTCGTCGATCCGCGCCGTGGTCAGGTTCATGTGGTAGTAACCGTCGTTCACCTGCATCATCGGCGCGCCCTCGCAGGCGCCCAGGCATTCTACCGAGGATAGGGTGAACATGCCATCGGGCGTGGTGCCGCCGGTCTCGATCGCCAGTTTCTTTTCCAGGTGGGCGAGCATGCTCTCGGCCTCCAGAAGCTGGCACGACAAGTTGGTGCAAATCTTGATGTGGAATTTGCCGACGGGCTCGGTGTGGAACATGCCGTAGAAGGTGGACACCTCGTAGACCCAGATCTCGGGCACGTCCAGGATGCCGGCGACTTCCTTGAGCAGGTCGCCAGACAGAAAGCCATGTTCCTTCTGGGCCAGGAAAAGGGCCGGCATGATTGCCGAGCGCGGGTTGGGGTAGCGCTTGGCGGCCTCTTCGATACTGTTCTTCAATGCCATGCCCGCCTCATTTGTCCACTTCGGCGAGCACCGGGTCCAGACTCCCTAGCATGGCGATCACGTCGGCGAGATAGTTCATGTTGGTGGCGCCCCCCAGTAAAGCCTGAAGATTGACGAAGGACGGCGCCCGCACCTTCATGCGGAAGGGTTTCTCGCTGCCGTCGCTGATGATGTAGTAACCGAGTTCGCCCTTCGGCGCCTCGATGGCGACGTAGACTTCGCCCTTGGGCACCTTGAACCCGTACGCCGACAACTCGAAATGGTGGATCTGGGTCTCCATGGAGCGCTGGAGCAGCTCCTTGTCCACGGGAAACGCCACCTGGGGCAGGTCGACCTGGAACGGCCCTTCCGGCATGTCCCTCATGCACTGCTCGATGATGCGGGTGCTTTCCCTCATTTCCTCCATCCGGCAATCCCAGCGGCCGTAGCAATCGCCGCCATCGCGGACGATGACGTTGAAATCAAGCCGGTCGTAGATTTCATAGGGACTGTCCCGGCGGATGTCCCAATCGACGCCAGAGGCCCGCAGGTTGGGGCCGCTCAGCCCCATGTCGATGGCCAACTCTGGTGAGATCACACCGACGTCCTTGGTCCGCTTCAGGAACACCCGGTTCTTGGCGATCAGCCGTTCGTAGTCGGAGATGCGCTGGGGAAAGACCTTGCAGAATTCCGCGACCCGCTCGGTGAATCCCTCGGGCAGGTCCTCGCGCACACCGCCGACCCGGCAAAACGAGGTATGCATGCGCACGCCCGAGATCATCTCCAGCAGGTCCATGACCATTTCCCGCTCCCGCATGGTGTAGAGCAGCACGGTCATGGCGCCCAGGTCCATGGGTAGGGCGCCGGTGATGAGAAGATGTCCGGAGATGCGCGCCAGCTCCGCCATCATCACCCGGATGTACTGGGCGCGGATCGGCGCCTCGATGCCGAGAAGCTTTTCCACCGCCATGGCGTAGCCCAGGTTGTTGGACGGCGGGCAGACGTAATCGAGGCGGTCCGTGAGGGGGAAGATCTGGGTGTAGGTGAAGTCCTCGGCCAGCTTTTCCGTTCCCCGGTGCAGGTAGCCGATGAAGGGATCGATGCGCGAGACGATTTCGCCCTCCATCTCCAGGACCAGCCTCAGGACCCCGTGGGTGCTCGGGTGCTGGGGCCCCAGGTTGAGAAGCACCTCCTTGCTGCCGCCGCCGGGTTTCTTGTTCTCGGTCAGAATGGTTACGTCAGTCATCTCGCCCGCCCGCGTCTATATCCTCTCCAAAGGGGTTGTAGGCGTCCTTGTAGCCTTTCAAGGGAAAATCCTTGCGCATGGGGAAGCCCTCGAATTCCTCCCACATGTAGATTCTGCGCAGGTCGGGATGGCCGTCGAACTGAATTCCGTACATGTCGTAGGTCTCGCGCTCGTGCCAGTTGGCGGTTCTCCAGACGCCCGTCACGGTCGGCACCTTCGGCGGATCGCCGGCCCTGCATTTGAGCCGCGCCCGCATAATGAAGGGGATGGAATAGAGGTGGTAGACCACTTCGAAACGGTTTTCCTCAGGGTAGTGGTCGACCCCGCACACGTCGGCGAGAAAATCGAAGCGGAGTTCCGGATCCTCCTTGAGGAAGCGGCAAACCTCGACGATGAGGTCCGGCTCGACCAGGAAAGTCTGCATGCCGTCGGGGGCGCCCCCGTCCAGTACCCGGCCGTCGAAACGCTCCTCTATTTTTTGGCGTAAAGCCGGTCCGCCCACGGCTACCCCACCATGATCACTTCTTCCGATTCGGCCTTTCTCAGCACGCGGGACTTCTGGATCTTCTCCTGGAGCATGAGGATGCCATGCATGAGGGCCTCCGGCCTCGGCGGGCAGCCCGCCACGTGAACGTCCACGGGCAGGATCAGCTCCGAGCCCTGGACCACGGAGTAGGTGTTGTAGACGCCGCCGGATATGGCGCAGGTGCCCATGGCGATCACCCAACGGGGCTCCGGCATCTGGTCGTAAAGGCGGCGGATGATGGGGGCGAATTTCTTGGTCACCGTGCCGGCGATGATCATCAGGTCAGATTGCCTTGGCGAAGACCGGAAGACGACCCCGAAACGGTCCAGGTCGTAGCGCGAGCACCCCGCCGCGATCATCTCGATGGCGCAGCACGCGATGCCGAAGGTTTCCGGCCACAGCGCCGATTTCCTGCCCCAGTTGATGAGGCCGTCAACGGTGCTGAAGAAGACGTTGTCGCGGAATCGATTTTCTAGGTTTCCCAATCCAGCGCTCCCTTTGTCCAGGCATAGATGAAGCCCACCAACAGCAGGCCGATGAACACGAACATCTCGATGTAGGCGAATATACCGATTTCCTTGAGCACCACCGCCCATGGAAATAGGAACATGGCCTCCACATCGAAGACCACGAACAGGATGGCGATAACGAAGAAATGGACCTTAAACAGCCCTCCCGACGCCTCCCCCCATTCGTCGACGCCGCACTCGTAGGGGCGGTTCTTCTCGGGGTAAGGGTTCGACGGCCTGACCAGCGACGACACGAAGAGGATAAACAGGGCCAGGAACACGACCGCGCCCACCATCAGGAGTACCGGAAGATAATCAACGGGCATGGTTTTCAGATCTCCATCCAATCGGCCGCCTGGCACGAAAAGAACCCCTTCGGCGGAGCATGCCGGCGCCCGTATCCTTTCATCGTTTTTAACACATTTGAATACATGGTAAAATAACTCCGTTTTTCAACCGATTCCAAGGAACACGGAGCCCTGGGCCAGATCGAGGAACCAGGACGGAAGTAGGCCGATGCCGACCGTCCCCGCCGCCGTGATGGCGATGGCCAAGCGCAAGGATGGCGTCAACGCCAGATCGAAGGGTCGGGCTTCTTCCTTCATGTACATCAGCATCACGATGCGGATGTAGAAAAAGGCGGCGACCGCGCTCAGCAGAACGGCGATCACCGCGAGCCCGACGTATCCTTGCTCCACCAAGGCCACCAGGATGTAGAACTTGGCAAAGAAGCCCGCCGTCGGCGGAATGCTGGCCAGCGAAAACAGGAAGATCAGCATCAGCAGGGCCAGGCCCCGGTGGGACTTTGCGAAGCCGGCGTAGTCCTCGATCGCTTCGCCGCTGACGTTGCCCGATCGCATCATGATGATGATGGCGAAGATGCCGAGGTTCATGAAGACGTAGATCAGCAGGTACAGCATGACGCTGGCGACGCCGTCTGGCCCTCCGGCGACCAGGCCGAGCAGTACGAATCCGGCGTGCGCAATGCTGGAATAGGCCAGCATGCGCTTGATGTTGGTCTGCACGAGGGCGACGAAACTGCCAAGCGCCATGGTCAGCACCGCGATCACGGCGATGACAACGACCCAGATATCCGCCGCCGGGGCCATGGCGTCGAGGAAGATGCGCAGCAGGATGGCGAAGGCGGCGGCCTTCGGCCCCACCGACATGAAGGCGGTGATGGTCGTCGGTGCCCCCTCGTAGACGTCCGGCACCCACATGTGGAGCGGCACCGCGCCGACCTTGAAAATCAGGCCGGTGACCAGGAACACCGTCGCCAGCACCAGCGCCGGGTCGTGCGCGCCCCCTGAGCCCAGGGCGGCGGCCATGTCCGTCAACTGGGTGGTGCCGGTAATCCCATAAACGAGCGACATCCCGTAGAGGAAGATGCCGGACGAGACCGAGCCCAGGATCACGTATTTCAACGCCGCCTCGTTGGAGCGCCGTTCCTGGCGGATGAAACCGGTGAGCACGTAGATGCAAAGGGCTTGTAGCTCCATGCCGACGTAGATGGACAGCAGATCCAGGCCCGAGGCCATGATCATCATGCCGGACAGGGCGAACAACAAAAGCACGTAGTATTCGCCGCGGGCGATGTCTTCTTCCTCCAGGTAGCGCGGCGACATGAGCACGCAGAGCCCGGTGGCCAGATAGAACACCGCCTTGAAGAAAACTGAGAAGTCGTCGACCACGAACATGCCGCTGTAGACCAGGCGCGGCTCACCGGCCAGCGCGAACGTGGCGGCGGCCGCGGCAATGACCGTCGCCAGCGACGACCAAAAAAGCAAGGGTCCAAAGCGCCTGCCCCGGACCGGGGCAATCATCAAAAGCACACAGGCGCCGACGATGATGATGATCTCGGGAACGCTGGCGATGACCGAGAGGATAATGGCGTCGATGTCCATCGGCGTTCCCCCTCAGCGGCCCATGGTCTGCGCCAAAAGGTGCTCGACGGACACGTGCAGGATGTCGATGAAGGGCTTGGGATAGAGCCCGACCCAGAAGACGAAGACCACCAGGGGCAGGATTCCCGCCATCTCCCGGGCGTTGATGTCCCACATGCCCCGGCCCCCCATGGCGACCGCCGGCCCCAGCGCCACCTGGCGGTAAAAGCCCAGCATGTAGGCGGCGCTGAGCACGGCGCCGGCCACGGCCACGGCGCCGATCGCCTTGTTGGCGCCGAACGCCCCGGCCAGCACCAGAAGCTCGCCGACGAAGGCGTTGGTGCCCGGCACGGCTATGGAGGACAGCGTGAACACGCAGAGCAGAACCCCGTAGACCGGCACAATTTTCATCAGCCCCCCGTAATCGGCGATGATCCGTGTTTGGGTGCGCTCGTAGATCAGGCCGACGAACAGGAACAAGGCGCCGGTCGTGATGCCGTGGTTGAACATTTGCAACACGGCGCCTTCCACCCCCTTGGCGTTGAAGGTGAACAGCCCCAGGGTGACGAACCCCATGTGGCTGACGCTGGAATAGGCGACCAGCTTCTTCACGTCTTCCTGGGCCAGGGCCAGGAAGCCGCCGTAGATGATCGACACCACCGACAGCACCTGGATCAGGGTGGCGAAATAGTGGGAGGCGTCGGGAAGCATGGGCAGTGAGAAGCGCAGGAATCCATAGGCCCCCATCTTGAGCAACACGCCCGCGAGCACGATGCTGCCCGCCGTCGGCGCCTGCACATGGGCGTCGGGTAGCCAGGTGTGCAGCGGCACCATGGGAACCTTCACCGCGAAGGCGACCAGGAAGGCCAGGAACACCCAGGCCTGGACGGTGAAGGAATAATCGCCTTTCATGAGGGTGACGATGTCGAAGGTCTCGCCGCCCTGGAAGTACAGCACCACGATGCCGACCAGGAACAGCAAGCTGCCGGCGAGTGTGTAGAGGAAGAACTTGAACGCAGCGTAGACCCGTTCCTTGCCGCCCCAGACGCCGATGATGAGGTACATGGGGATCAGCATGGCTTCCCAGAAGACGTAAAACAGGAACAGGTCCATCGCCGAGAAGACGCCGAGCATCAGGCTCTGCATGACCAGCAGGCTGATCATGAACTCCTTGACCTTGGTGTCGATGGCCTCCCACGAGGCGACCACGCAGATCCAGCCCAAAAGCGCGGTCAGGAATATGAACAGCAGGCTGATGCCGTCCACGCCAAGGGAATACGTGATGCCGAGCGACGGCACCCAGGGAACGGTCTCGGTGAACTGCATGGCATAGGTTGTGGTGTCGAAGGCGGCCATCAGCGGTATGGTGAGCGCGAAATCGACGACAGCGAACGCCAGCGCCGTCCGGCGCACCGTCCTGTCGTCGCGCATGAACAGAAGCACGCCCGCGCCCGCCGCCGGCAGGAAGACGATGAGGCTGAGGATGGGAATATCGGTCATCGGCTTAACCGCCCCAAGCTACGGAATAGACGGCGATGGCCGCCAGCACGCCGCCGATCATGGCGGCGGCGTAATGGGTGACGACGCCGGTTTGCAGGCGCCGCACGAGCGAGCCAGAGGAGAGTACCGACCGCGCCACGCCGTTGACGATGGCGTCCACCACGTTGAGATCGACCCGGAGGCCGCCCCGGGCCGAGGCATGAAGGTACCTGAGGATCACCGAATCGGAAATCCCGCTCAGCGCTCCCTCCCAGACCGCCACCGGCTTCTCGGCGAACCACATGAACGCCCGCGCTCCCCGGCGGTAGAACCAGTCGGTGTCCAGGCTGATGGTGGGCTCCGGGTCGAGGGCCTTCAGGTAGACCACGAAGCCGAGCAGGGTGAAAAACAGGATGCCGAGGCTGCCGGTGACGTGGGCGCCGGTATAGGGCTCGAAATCGACCGGGTGCGGCAACAGGGCGTAAAGGGGCCCCGGGAACAGCCCGATGCCGATGCACAGGACGGCCGCGATCCCCATGGCGGCGAGCATGTTGCGGGGCGGCTCCTTGGGGCGCAGTCCGCAGTCCTTGCCGAAGAACATGTAGTAGGGAAGTTTCAGCCCGGTGTGCAGGAAGGTGCCCGACGAGGCCAGCGTCAGCATCAGGGTCACCGCCGCCCGGTTATCCCCAGCCGCCGCCGCGATGACCATGGACTTGCTGACGAAGCCGCTGAAAAAGGGGAAGGCCGAGATGGCGAAGGCGCCGACCATGTAGAGCGCCACCGTCAACGGCATGGTCCGGTAAAGACCGCCCAGCTCCGTGAGCTTGTGCCGGCCGGTCATATGGATGACCGCGCCCGCGCCCATGAACAAAAGCCCCTTGTAGATGATGTGGGCGAAGGCGTGCGACGCGGTCCCGTTGAGGGCCATCTCCGTGCCGATGCCGACGCCGACCACCATATAGCCCACCTGGCTGACGATATGGTAGGCCAACAGCCGCCGGCAGTCGTTCTCGAGCACCGCGTAGACCACCCCGTAGATGGCCATCATCGCCCCCAGCCAGACCAGGGCCTCGGTGCCCGGAAAGGTCCGGATCAGCACGTAGACCGCGGTCTTGGTGGTAAAGGCGCTCAAGAAAACGGCGCCGGTGACGGTGGCCTCGGGATAGGCGTCGGTGAGCCAGGCGTTCAGCGGCGGTACCGCCGCGTTGATGATGAAGGCGACCAGGATCAGCACGAAGGCGAGCCCGCCTTCCCCGGCCAAGGGTCCGATCAGGAAGGACCCGGTCTCCAGGCCGAGGAGCACGATGCCGCCGAACAGCAGCACGCCGCCGGTGACATGCACCATGAGATAGCGGAACCCGGCGGCGATCGCCGCCTTCCCCCCCGCCGCGAAGATCAGGTAGGCGGACGCAAACGCCATGATCTCCCAGGACACGAGCAGGGTGAACCAATCCCCGGCGAAGACCACGCCGAGGGCGCTGCCCATGTACAGGTAGGCGGCCACGTGCTGTTCCGGCCCCTTCACGTGAAGCGCGTAGACTGAGCCGATCAGGGACATGATGGTGAACACCCAGGCGAACACCAGGCTCAGCTTGTCTACCTTGCCGATGAGCAGTTCGACGCCGGCGAAATCGAAGGCGCCGTAGTTTCCGGGCGTCATCGACGCCACGTCGGCGATGGCGAGCAGCGGGATGCCGATCAGCCAGGCCTGGCGCGCGGGACCGCGGAGAAATGGGATCGGCACCGCGCCGAAGACGAAAAGCAGCCCGGGATGGATCCACTCAACCATAGTAGTCCTCGTCCCGCATGACCCGCCCCTGTTTGCCGAGCAGCTTGCTGGCGAAGATGATGGCGATGCAGGAGACGAAGCCGAACGCTGCCGCCCACCCGGGGATGAAGTCCCAGAAGAAGTCCCCGTGGTCCCGGTTAACCAGGAAGTCGGCGGCCAACACCACTACCAGCGTCGCCCAGAGCAGCCGCCGCCGCGCCTTGGCGTGGGCGGCGTCACCGAAGAAGTTGACGACGCGCCCGATCATGGCACCACCCCGCCGGCCAGGGTCAGGAAGTATCCGGGGAACACTCCCATGACCAGGGACAGGATCGCCGTCGCCATCAGGGGGATGGTGACCAGGGGAATCTCCCGGATGTCATCGGGGGCGACCGCATCCGCGTCCGCCCCATCGCCGGCCGGATTCGCTTTTTCTTTCTCGAAGAAGGCGGTGTAGGTGACCGGCAAAAAGTAGGCGGCGTTGAGCACGGAACTCACCAGCAGGACGGCCAAGAAGACCATTTCCCCGGCGTCGACGGAGCCTATCACCAGGTACCACTTGCTGATGAATCCCCCCGTTGGCGGCACCCCGATCATACCCAGCGAGCCAATGAAGAAGGCCACCATGGTCCAAGGCAGCTTGCGGCCGATACCAGCGAGATCGCTGATCTTCTTGCGCCTGGACGCACAGTAGATGGACCCGGCGCAGAAAAAGAGCGTGATCTTGGACAGCGCGTGGGCGGCGATATGGATGATGCCGCCGACCATGGCCATGGGCGTGAGCATGACTGCGCCGAGGACGATATAGGACAGCTGGCTGATCGTCGAATAGGCGAGGCGCGCCTTCAGGTCGTCCCGGGTCAGGGCGTAGATCGAGGCCGTGATGATGGTGAAGGAAACCAGATACGCGGTGGCGACGCCGAGGCCGAGCTTGTCCATCAGGTCCACCCCCATCACGTGGAAGACCAAGCGCAGAATGCAGAAGACGCCCATCTTGACCACCGCCACCGCGTGCAGCAGCGCGCTGACCGGCGTCGGCGCCACCATGGCCGCAGGCAGCCAGGCGTGGAAGGGCATGATGGCGCCCTTGGCGAAACCGGCCAGGTAACAGAGATAGACCGCGCTCAACAGCAGGTCCGAGGCGTCGACGCCGTCAAACAAGCCGGTGGGCTTGAAATCGAGGGTCCCCGCCACCTGGTAGGTAAGCGCCAGCCCGGCCAGCAGGAAGGTCTTGGACGCGCCCACCAGGTAGACCATGTAGCGCCGGCTGCCGTGCCAGGATTCCTCGTCCTCCTTGTGGTAGACCAGGGGATAGGTGACCAGGCTGAGCACCTCGTAGAAGATGACCAGGGTAAACAGGTTGGCGGCGAACGCCCCGCCGACGGCCGCCGCCAGGCTGACGGCGAAACTGGCGAAGAACCGGGTCTGTGCGTGTTCCTTCAGGCTCCGCATGTAGCCGATGCAGTAGAGAGCGGCGACGATCCACAGCATCGACGAGACGGTAGCAAACACCATGCCCAGCGAATCGACCCGGAAGGCGAAATCCACCTCCGGCAGGATCTCGAACAGGGTGATCTCGACGGTCCCCCCGGCAAGCACCACGGGCGCCATGGATATGATGATCAGGAACATGACCACGGCCGCCACCAGGCTGACGGCGTCCCTGAGGTTGTCGCGGCCGTTGAACCAGAGGATGGCGCCCGCGGCCAGCAGGGGCACGGCGAAGGCGAGGGCGGGTTTGATCGAGGTGACGGCTTCCAACCCGTTACCCTTTCATGATCGTGACATCAACCACGTCGAGGGTGGCCTTGTTGCGCATCAGGGCGACCAGGATTCCAAGGGCGATGGCGACCTCGGACGCGGTGATGGCGATGACGAAAATGGCGACGATCTGGCCGCGGAAATCGCCCAGGTAACTGGAGAAGGCGACAAGGTTGACGTTCACCGAATTGAGCATCAGCTCCAACGACATCAGCACGATGAGCACGTTCCGCCTGAGCAGGACCCCCGCCACGCCGATGATGAACAGCGCCGCGCCCAGGGCCAGGTACATGGACAGGGGGACCATCAGTCGGCTTCGCTCCTGGCCAGAACGATGGCCCCCACCAGGGCGACCAGCAGGATGACGGAGGTGACCTCGAAGGGGAAAAGGTAATCGGTGAACAGCGTCGTGCTCAGTTCCTTGAGGGTGCCCGTCCCGAAGGCGCCCTCCCCGCCGGCGGCGGAAGCGGGAAAGCGCTCGCTGCCGAGCAGGAGTATCAGCATCTCGGCGCCGAGAAGGACGAGCACGACCAGGGTCGGAACAACCGTGCGGCCCCGCAGGAACCTGACGCGGGCCGCCTTGCGCACGTCGAGCATCATGATCACGAATAGGAACAGGACCATCACCGCGCCGACGTAAACGAAGATCTGGATGACGGCCAGGAAGGGGGAACCGAGAAGGATGAACAGCGCGGCCACCTGGACCAGGGAGACCATGAGGGCGAGCGCGCTATGAACCGGGCTCCTGGCGATGACGACCACTAGCGCCGAGGCGACGGCAACGACCGCAAAAAAAAGAAAAAAGCCAAATTCCACGGAATTTGCCCCCATTGCTGCCAACGCTCAGGTCCCTTTGCCAGCATAGCGCGCGCAACGCCCTACTGGCGTTTTTGGCGTTTTATTTTCGGGGCATGATGGAGAGCGACGCCCGAAAGGTCAACGATGTAAGACCGGATTTATCCACAAATTTCGGTGGTGAGGTTGCGGGCGCTCGATAGTCGATTGTTCGTAAACGGGTTTCCCGGGGCATACGGCGTTCCCAGGTTTGGCGGAATACGGTCCGGTGTGATGGGGTCGAAATCGGACTTCCTGGTTCCTAGCGCCGCCCCCGAATCTGCCGCCACCAGTCGTGTTGGCCTTCGGCCTCGCGTACGTGGACGCCCGCGTGGGTAGTCAGTTCGGCGCCGACCACGGTGCCGCCCGTTTCCACCTTACCCGGAATCTCCCGGAGCAAGTCCACTCCCACCACCAGGTCCTTGGTGTCGTAACTCGAAATCTCGTAGACCTGGCCAAGCGCGATGGCGTCGGCGGGGCACGCGTCCTCGCACAGCCCGCAGAACAGGCAGCGGGAGAGGTCGATATCGAACACGATGGGCCGGCGGTTGCCCTTCTCGTCCTCGTAGGGAACCACCTTGATGCAGAAGCACGGGCAGATCTTGGCGCACAGCTCGCAGGCCACGCAATTCAGGTCGCCCTCATCGTTGGTTTTCAGGAAATGGTGCCCCCGGTGGCGGGGATAGGGCACCCACTTCTCCTTGTCGGGATATCGCATGGTGATGGACCTGGAGAACATGTAGCTCAAGGTCAGGGACAGGCCGTTGAGCAGGTCCAGGAAAAAAATCCAGCCGACCCAGCCCGACATTTTGGCAATCACTTTCGCCATCTCTATCTCCCGCCGTTCAGGCGAAGAATATCCCGGTGATCAGGATATTGGCAAGCGACAAGGGCAAAAGGACCTTCCAACCGATGGTCATCAACTGGTCGTAGCGGTATCGGGGGAAGGTGAAGCGGATCCACATGAACACCCAGATGAAGAAGCTTACCTTGAGTAGGAACCAGACCGGCCCCGGCAGGGGAATCGGCGCCCCGTGCCAGCCGCCGAAGAACAGGATCACGATGAGCGCCGACATCAGCACCAAGATCAGGTACTCGCTGATCATAAAGAAGGAGAACCGCATGCCGCTGTATTCGGTGTGGTACCCGGCGCCGAGGTCCCCATCCGCCTCCGGCAGGTCGAAGGGGATTCTCTGGGCCTCGGCGATGGCGGCGACGAAGAAGACGAAAAAGCCCAGCGGTTGGTAGACCACGTTCCACAACCCGGCCTGGGCCTCGACGATGTCCACCAGGCTCATGGACTGGGCCAGCATGACCACGCCGATGACCGAAAACCCCATGGGGATCTCGTAACTGATCATCTGGGCGCAGGTGCGCAGGCTGCCGAGCACGGCGTACTTGGAGTTGGACGCCCAACCGGCCAGGATCACGCCCATGACCTCGATCCCCGCCACGCCGAGGACGAAAAGCAGCGCCACGTTCATGTCGGCGAGGTAGAGCGTGATCTCGGTGCCGAAGATGGTAACGCTGTCGCCGAAGGGGATGACGACGAACACCGCAAACGGCGGGACCAGGGCGATGATGGGGGCCAGGGTGAAGAGGAAGCGGTCGGCGTTCGTCGGGATGTGGTCCTCCTTGGTGAGCAACTTTATCCCGTCGGCCAGGGGTTGCAGCAATCCGTGCCAGCCGACGCGCATGGGGCCCAGCCGCTGCTGGATGTGGCCGGCGATCTTGCGCTCGATCCAGGTGAGCGGGATGGGCAGGGCAAGCAGGACCCCGATGACGACGGCCATCTTGACCACGATCAGGCCGAAGGCGAGAAAGGTTTCCATGGCTATCCCTTGCCGCGAACGCGGGGAACCCTACAACACCTACAGTTTGGAATCCAAGGCCTTGGTTTCAAGAAATACCGGCCCGGCTTTCTCATGGGTTGGGGCAAAGGATTTCACCGACCCTGGAGTGACCCCGTTTGGTGGTCCACCGCTTAAGTTAGAGTTTGGCGCGGTTTAAGTTGATGTTCCGGCCGAAGCCATTGGCGAGCGTAGGCCAGAACATCAACCTTGGGCAAGATGGTTTCTGGTGCCGGTGGTCTGTAGCCGAGTGAGCTGTGCGGCCTGACCGTGTTGAAATGATGTCGCCATCGTTCGATCAGCACTTTAGCCTCCTTCAACGTGTAGAAGATTTCCATGTTCAATATCTCGTCTCTGAGCTTTGCTCGGAAACACCCAGCACCCGGCAAACCTGACCAACCGTCTGGCCTTGCGATAAGGCAACCTCCGCCTCGCGCAACATGCTGATGATCTGTTCTGGGGTATAGCGTTTGCGGCTCATTCTTTCGTCCTCCTTCAAGGTTCAGAATGCGCCAAATCTCTTAACAAACCTGGACCACTATTTTAGGGTCACTCCAATGAACGCCGTTTTATCACCCCTGATGGCGATCAAATTGGATAGACTCTAGATGCCATGACCCGATCACCGACGAAATCGCCGTCCCCGGCGGACCCAGGCTTTCTCGAGGCGGAAGTCCTGATCGTCGGCGGTGGACTGGTGGGCTCGACCCTGGCCATCGCCCTTGCCCAGGCCGGGGTGGATGTTGTCGTCATCGATACCCAGGACCCCCGGGCCGGGCTCGACGCCGGTTTCGACGGCCGGGCGTCGGCGATCGCGCTGGCAACCCAGAGGGTGCTGGCGGGCCTCGGGATTTGGCCGCCGCTGGAGGCCTATGCTGCGCCGATCAAGGAAATCCGCGTGTCCGAGGGCCGCTCCCTGTTTTTCCTCCACTACGACCACCGCGAAACCGGCGAGGAGCCGTTCGGTTTCATGGTCGAAAACCGCAACCTCAGAAAGGCGCTTTTCCACCGCGTCCGGGAATTTGATGCGATCCGGTTCTTGGCTCCGGCTGCGGTAAGGTTGCTTGCCCGCCAAGGGGCAGGGGTAACGGCGGACTTGAGCGACGGGCGAAAAGTCAAGGCCCGCCTGGCCATTGCCGCCGACGGGCGCAATTCTCGGACCCGCGAGGGAGCTGGAATCCGGGTCACCCACTGGTCCTACGAACAGGCCGCCATCGTTTGTTCGGTGGCCCACGAACGTAGCCACGACTTCACCGCCCACGAACACTTCCTGCCCGCCGGTCCGTTCGCCATCCTGCCGCTTATGGGAGACCTGGACCGTCCGGGGCACTGTTCTTCCATCGTCTGGACCGAACGGGCCGACCTGGCGCCGGCGATCATGGCGCTTGACGAAAAAAATTTTATCGCCGAACTGCAACGCCGCTTCGGCGAATTTCTGGGCCCCCTTGAGGTCATCGGGCCGAAGTGGTGCTATCCATTGTCGCTGCAGTTCACCGAACGCACCATCGACAAGCGCTTGGCGCTGATTGGCGACGCGGCGCACGCCATGCACCCGATCGCCGGCCAGGGCCTGAACATGGGGCTTCGCGACGTGGCGGCGTTGGCCGAGGTGGTGCTGGACGCCAAGCGCCTCGGGCTCGACATCGGCGACGGCACGATCTTGGAGCGTTACCAGCGCTGGCGCCGATTCGACAATACCCTGATGCTGGCCATGACGGACGGGCTGAACAGGCTGTTTTCCAACGATATCCGGCCGCTCAGGCTGGTCCGGGACATCGGCCTGGCGGCGGTCAACGCGCTGCCGCCGCTTAAAAAGGTGTTCATGCGCCAGGCCATGGGATTGGTCGGCGACCTGCCGCGGCTGATGCGCAACCAGCCTTTATAAACTGTCCAACGCCTGACAGTAGACTGAAATATTTTTGTATTTCAATCGGTCAGGGTGGGTTCTTGAATTTTCTTATTAAGATAGGAAGTGCCCAATCCGACTTTACGGATTGCGGCTGAGTCCCTGGGCCTTCAGCGCATCGAGGTAATCCTGCCACAGTTCGTCCTGGCGCTGACCGTAATCGTAAAGGGTGTCCCACGAATAGATACCGGTGTCGTGCAAGTCATCGAAGTTGATGCGGATGGCGTAATTGCCGACCGGCTCGACACCCATGATGCCGACATGGCGCCGCCCGGCGACGATGGTCTTCTGGCCCGGCCCGTGGCCCTGGACCTCCGCCGACGGGCTTTCGACCCTCAGAAGCTCGGCCCGGAGCGAGAAGGTCTTGCCGTCTTCGAAGTCGATTTCGAGGACTTTCTCCTCGCGCTTGAGGCGGATTTCCTTGGCCCGGTGCTGGAGTTCGAATGATTCGGACATGGTGTAAGCCTTTATTATTTTTGGTTTTTTAATCCTGCGATGCCGGGTTGCCGTCGTCGTCCAGGGGCCGGGCCTCGTCGACCAACATGATCGGAATGCCGTCGCGGATGGGAAAGGCGAGCCCGGCCTGTTCAGAGATCAGCTCTTGCGCTTTTTGGTCGTAGCTAAGCGTTCCCTTGGTCAGGGGGCAGACTAGGATTTCTAGAAGTTCTGGATCGACGGAACGTTTACTCATGGGAATTCCTCGGTTTACTTCAAGAGAACATAAGGGACGACAACTGCCGGCGACCGGAAACGGTCAACGGATCGGTGGGGCCGAGGGCCTCGAAGATTTTCACCAGTTGCTTGCGGGCGGCTTCGTCGTCCCATTTCTTGTCGCGGCGGAACAACTCCAGAAGCTCGTCGATAGCGGCTTCGTTCTGGCCCTGACCGTAAAGGGCGGCGGCCAAGTCGAAACGGGACTGATGGTCTTTCCCGTTGGCTTCGATCTTGCTCCGGAGTTCCTCGATGTCGCCGGATTCCTGGCCTTGTTCGGATAGCTCAACAGCCGAGATGGCGGCGGCGATTTCGCCCTTTTGAGCCAAATCTGCGGGCAGGCCATCGATCATTTCCCGGGCCCGGTCCGCCTCACCGGTGGCTAGGGCGCAACGGATTAATCCGGCGAGTGCCGCTTCGTTGCTTGGATCCTGGGCCTGCACCTGGCTGAAGAGGACGCCGGCATTCACGGCGTTGCCGGCTTCTAGCGCCGTCTTGGCCTCTTCCAGGGCGGCGTCGACGGGGGACTTGGCGTTGCCGGCGAGTTTGCCGATAAAGCTTTTGAGCTGGCTTTCCGGCAGTGCGCCAGTGAAACCGTCGACCGGCTGCCCATCCTTGAAGGCATAGACGGCGGGAACCGACTGAATCCGCATCTGCTCCGCCAACTCCTGGTTTTCATCGATGTTGATCTTCACCAGCCGGACGGCGCCGGCGGCTTCGCGGACCAGCTTTTCCAGGGCCGGGGTCAGTTGTTTGCAAGGTCCGCACCAGGGAGCCCAGAAATCGACGATCACCGGCACCTGGGCCGAGACCTCGATGACGTCGGCGATGAAGTTCGCGGTGTTCGAATCCTTGATCACCTCCCCGGGGGGAGCGGAGGTTTCTGGGGCCGGCGCCTCGGGTGCTAAACCGCCCGGCTCGGCGAACGGGGCTTGCGCCGCGCCGATGACGCCGCCGGGGCCACCAGGGCTACCAGGGCCTTGATCCTGTTTCTTATTGCCGTCCCCGGCTTCGTTGGGGGCCAGCGAACCGTCCGGTTTTAACGTATAGTCCATGGGTTATTTTGCCTTGGCCTCGGGGCCTTGCCTCAGGGTTCGATTACTTCCCCATAAATGGCTTTTTCCATCGTCCGGTGCAAGTCTCAAGGTCTTTATTTTTGTTTGCGGTTGGGGTTTCAACAGCCTTTGAGGCGAAGCAGATAAAGCGCCCGGGTTGCCGGCGAAGCGAGACCGTTTTTTCGGACGCGGCGCGGCTGTCGATTGGTATCGGTCTGCCGGCGGCACGGACACCGGTGCCCAAATGAAAAACCGGCGGGTGGGCCTTTAACAGCGGCCTTGAAAACGGACGGCCAGGGGCTATGATCGGCGCGCCGTTTCGGGGAGGCAATATGCGGGCGTAGCTCAGGGGTAGAGCGCAACCTTGCCAAGGTTGAAGTCGTGGGTTCGAATCCCATCGCCCGCTCCATTCTTTCAATAGGTTAGATTCCTTCAGCGCATTCGGAACCATCGTTGGTTCTCGGCTGTCACACCTGTGTCGCACCGGGAACATTATTCGATGGCTTCAGTAAGAAAACGAAACGATAAATGGCAGGTTCAAGTCCGTCGAAAAGAGGCAAGCGGAACAAATCAGGCAGGTTCAGAGGGATATTGAGACTTAGGAAAAATAAGCTGATTATGGTTACTAAACAGTGACTATGTTCATGGCGATAGAAAATTAGGGTGTCTGGAATACTAGGGTTTGTCGTACGTTTTCATTGTCACCGAATTCGTTTGGATATTGGCGACGGTCAGGAAGGTGGAGAGATGGGGCCTCGAGTGCGATAGCAGAAATCTCGATTTCGACATTTCTTGGTTCACCTTGCGGATCGCTTTTACGCTTGTTTTGATCGGGTTGATTATGGTTTTGTCCGCTGGGAAGGGTCCGAAAGGCCATTTTCTAGTCCTCAGACGTTCCCTGACTCCGGGCGCCACGGGTAACAGCCGACATTCACGATCGAAAAATTGTCGATGACAATCAGTGCCATACCTCCCATCGCCAAACTGATCGCGGTTTTGACGGGAATCGCCGTTCCGTGGCTCGTTTTCGGAAGAGTGATCATGGCCCTACCACTGATACTGGCCGTCCTCCTGCTGGTTTGGTTTCCGGAACGGCGCCAATACTGGCGGGCGCTGCTGGGCCAAGTCCGTACGCCGATCGGAATGATGGTGCTGGTGACGTTGGCGCTCTGGCTTCCGAGCATGGTGGTCTCGCCGCAACCCCTGAGATCAATGGAAGCCTGGGTTCGTGTCCCCGTTTTCATCGGCTTGATTTTCTTCCTCGCGGCCATGTTGTCGGAGCGCCAGGAAGCACTGGCCCTCGCTCTCAAGGCGTTGATAGTCACCGGGGCGATTGCCACCCTGTTCGCGCTGTTCTCGTTGACTTTCCTGCCCGAGGTTCTGTCCTTCGTCCGCAGTTGGGTTTGGATTGATATACCGTATCCGGGGTTCCGGCCGCGCGATATCCTGAAACCTTACGCGGCCTTGACGGTCCTGATGGCGCCGGTTCTCGTTTGGGGGGGCTGGCGCCTGGGCGGGCACTGGCGGAGCCTAGCTGCCGTGACCGTCATTGGCCTGTTTGGCGTCGTCCTGTTGACCAACAATCGCTCCGCCATAGCCGGGCTGTTGGCGATCGCGGTCGTGGGCGCCGGGCTGATGATGTGTGTTCGCCGGAATCTCGCTGTCAACATGGCGGTTGGCGTTGTGCTCTTTTCCATCATTCTGGCCGTGTTGCTGTGGCTGCACGATACCCGCCTGACACTCCCGTTGCCGACGATCTCGGAAGGCATCGTAACCATACTACCCCGATGGCTGATTGACTATCAGCGTCAGACGATCTGGGTTCATGCCATCGACATTGGCATGCGGTCACCATGGTTCGGTAACGGCATCAACGTGATAAATTTCTTACCCGGGGCCGATTTGAAGTTGCCCAACAACAATTTGAACGTCATCCCCGCCCACCCGCATAATTGGCTGGTCGAGGTGTTCGCGGAAACCGGCGCGCTTGGCGCTTTTGCGCTTCTGACCCTGGTGATCACGTTGTGTCTCAAGCTTTCCGGCGATTTCCTCAAGTCCGGCAATACGGCGCTTCTTGCGGCCCTTCTCGTCAACGTCGGATACTGGAGCTCGGGGCTGTTTAGCTTCTCGTTCTGGTCGGCCTGGTGGCAGGTCAGCTTTCTATTGATGATGGCCTTCTGCTTGGCCGGGCGGGCGCGCCTCGATCAAGATTAGCGCGTCCGGCAGGAAACCTTTGCCGACCTGGGGCAGGAATTGAATAACCGTTCGTCGTTGGTTATTAGTTGGGCGTGATGAAGGGGTCGGACAACAGCCTCATCCATCACCGGACTCGAGGGAATTCAAATCCGCACGTTGGGCATTTCTATCGAAAATGTCCTTTTCTTATAGCCACACTTCATAATGATCATTTTTTAGTATCACAAAAAATGGCTATGAAAATGATTAGTGACGCCAACGTCATTCGTTGCGGGTCGCTCTGCGCAACCCATTTGAGGTGGAATCTCTGCCCTTCTTGGCGCAGGTCTACGAGACGGCGTTCCGGCCGCGACGGCGAGTCTCGAAGCGGTTCATCGGTAAACCAGCTAAGCAATTGTTCCGGTTTTTGTTGGCCCTTGGCGTTAAGGGGAGTGGACGGGTGCGGGTTGAGACGCCGGCAGGCTCACGGACAATATTGTTTTGTGCTTGCAACACTCAATTTGGCACACTTTACATGCCGCAGAACAAGCCCATCTATGAACCTGAGACGTCAGCGCTGCTCGACCGGTTGGTAGGCGATGACGACGTTTTTTTCGATGTCGGCGCCAACTGGGGATGGTATTCGGTGCTGATTGCTGCTCGGCCTACCTTCCATGGCACAGTCCACACCTTTGAGCCTTTTCCTTAAAATTTCGCCGACCTGACCTCGGTCGTTCGGCAGGCAAACTTGGACGAGCGAATCATCTGCCATGATGTCGCCCTGGCCGAACGAGAGGGACAGGCGGAAATGGCGTTCTCAGACGGTGTCCAGAGTGGCTTAGCGCGATTGGGAGAAAAAGGTGGCGTTCGAGTTCGGCTTGCGAGACTGGACCACCTGTCTCTGCCCGCGCCCACGACAATTAAGATCGACGCCGAGGATCACGAACTGGAAGTGCTGGAGGGGGCTACCGCCGTAATCGATAGCGCTCGCCCATTCATCATTCTCGAAAATTGGTTACACCACGGCAAACCGCGCTTGACTCTGGTGCCGCTCACGTTGCTGTCGGCGCGCCGATACCGCTTTTTTCTCCCGGGTGGGTATGCGGAGACCCCGATTGCATTCTGAGTGAACCCGGCGTTTCGTCCGAACTTGCCTTGGTTCCCTTCTTGTCCGCCCAGCGTTTCCAACTCCCCGCCCAGATCAACATCGTTGCGGTCCGGGTTGAGCGAATGGACGAATTCCGTGAACGGCTTGCCTAAGATTTCTTTCCGATCCCGTTTCCCGGCCCTTATCGCGAATTCATGCTCGGGTCCGTGACTCAATTTTAGCTAATGCCAAAGCGTCATGGCGGGTGGATATTCGCAGAGCTTCGCTCCCTCGTCGCGGCCGATAACAACCGCACCGGAGCCAGGATTGATCAACCGGCTTTCCTGTTTCAGTTTAAGAAAACGCCGAGGCTGATTATAAAGCGAAACATTCACCTAACATCTTTGTACCGAAACAAGTTCTTCGCCTAGAATCCCGGCAAAACCTGCCGCCCCGGTGGCCTGAGCAGATGATTTAGACTCCATATTTAAGAAAATCCTTATATTTCAATGATCTTATAAGGCTTCATTCTGGTATAATATTTGCGTTTCAACCCGGGAAAGACGCAACAAAGGCTTGATGGCTCTCCAGGGGCCGGGAAAGACCGAAAAAACGGATCGAATACCATGCCGAAGCCCCATAACAGCGTTGTCTCCGCCGCCCGGCTCCGAATTCAAGGCCTTTATCGCCTGTTGGCGGCCCTCATGATCGGCCTGGCTCTTGTCCTGGGAACGGCGGCCAAACCGGTGATCGAAATCGGTACCACGGTCAAGGTCGTCAACGTGGTTCGCGCCAAGACCCTCAACCGGCGGCTGAAGCTCGGCGACAACGTCGTCTACCAAGAGACGGTCAGCACCGGCAAGGCCAGCGCCGTCGATATCCTCCTGATCGACGAATCGACCCTGATCATGGGCGAAACCTCGGAACTGATCCTCGACAGAATGGTCTACAATCCCAACCGGGGCGTCGTCGAAGGTACCATCACGGCGGTCAAGGGCATTTTCCGGTTCTCGACTGCGGGGGTGAAGATGGACTTCACCATTAATACCCCGGTGGCGACCATCGGCGTCCGCGGGACCCAGTTCGATGTCCTGACCAAACCGAGCGAAACCGAGATCGCCGTCCACGAAGGCACCATCGAGGTCACGTCCGCCGCCGGCACCGAACGCGTATCGCGCGGTCAGGTCTACAGCGTCAACATCAAGGGCGTCGGCGGGATCAAGGCCGAACCGTCGCCGGAAATGAAGAAATCGACGGCACTGATGCTGACCCTGGTCGCTGACCAGGGCTCGCAAGAGGCGGCAAACCAGTCCAGACAGCAAACCCAACCCGAATTCCAATCCCAGGCCACGGCGCTGCCGCCCAGCGCCAGCCTCGCCTTCCAAAAGGCCGTGGCCGGCAAGAACAAGGAAAACCTGCTTTACATGGATTTGGCTGGCGGCCACCTGGTGATCGAGCTGAGGCCCGACCTGGCGCCCCGCCATGTCAGCCGCGTCAAGGAACTGGCCCGCCAAGGCTTCTACGACGGGCTGAGCTTCCATTTCGTGCGCCGGGGCTATGTCGCGGAAACCGGTGACCCCACCGGCACCGGCGCCGGCGGTTCGGGCCACACCCTGAAGGCAGAATTTTCTGAAGTGCCGTTCGAACGCGGCACGGTCGGCATGAGCCACGAAAAGGACGACCCCGACAGCGCCGACAGCCAGTTCTTCATCGCCCTCGGCCGGGCACCGAACCTGGAGGGCAAATATACCGTGATCGGCAAGGTCATTCACGGCCTGGAACTGGCCGACAGCCTAAAGACCGGCCGCCCGCCCAAGACCCCGGATAAAATCGTTCAATTCCGGGTCGGCGTCGACGCCAAGTAAGGCCCTCGGGAGTCAAGGGGGCCGCCTTTTTCCCATCCCTCCCCGCCAGGCTCTCCGCCGCCCCCCTCTTGACCCCCGGGGGTGGGCGCAACATGATGGCGCTCTCTTGTTAGGAGCCGCCATGAGAGCCGTTCCCCTTGCCGTCCCCGAGGTCATGCTGGTCGAAACGGCGCTCAACCGCGACAACCGGGGTACCTTCAGCGAGGTTTACAGCCGCCGGGATTTCGAGGCCGAAGAGATCGCCGACCTTCGCAACCGCGAGGTCATATGACCGTGGACGGCA
>ENA-ORDI01000567-ORDI01000567.1-marine-metagenome-genome-assembly--contig:-NODE-567-length-24792-cov-3.650051_pt1 | contig 24792 bp, 41 predicted proteins | sample MGYA00248628_ERZ508525 | MGnify/ENA primary metagenome ERZ508525 (study PRJEB26195, sample SAMN05422138) | marine metagenome | isolation source: East of Porto Seguro, South Atlantic Ocean | place... | reverse complement strand
TGCCAATCGGCGGCGGGCTTTTTGTGTTGAATAAACAGGGGGTTTAGCGCAATGAGAGGCACGATCAGGAAACTTAGACGAAAAACAATGACTTGGGAGATACGCGTGGACTTGCCGGTGGGTGTTGATGGAAAGCGGCGCATGAAGTCGGTGTCGGTCCGTGGAACAAAGCGCGATGCGGATATGAGGCTGAGGGCATTGTTGTCTAGCTTAGACAAAGGGCTTTCGCCAGATAGCAGTAAGGGTACCACTAGCCAATTTCTTGATTGGTGGCTTCAGAACTACGCGTTGCCGAATGTCCGGCCGCGGACTTCTGAACGGTATGCGTCAGATATTAGGTTACACATCGCTCCCGTTATCGGTGGGACACGGCTGGCTAATCTAAGGGCTGATGACGCCCAAACAGTTTTGTCTACGATGTTGGATAAGGGATATTCACGGAAGTCCGTGAGACACTGCTATCGGGTGATGCGATTGGCGTTCAGACACGCTGTTGAGAAAGGAATCGTTCAAGTGAACGTAACCGATTCCGTGAACCCACCCAAGCTGGAGTCCACTGAATTAGAGCTACCTAGCGTTGAACAGGTTCAGCACATCCTGGAGTGAGCCGCCAGTACGCCCTACGCCCCTGTATTGAATTTCCTGATCCGTACAGGTTGTAGGCGGGGTGAAGCTCTGGGGCTAGAATGGCGGCACGTTGACCTTGAGCATGGAACGGTATCCATAGTCCAGAGCTTGCAGCGCATTGGTAGGACAGGTCTCCGGTTCGTCCCGCCGAAGTCGGCCAAGAGTCGTCGGTCCGTTGCTTTGGATGAAGATACCGTTGAGATGCTGAGAGCCCATCATGGGGGACAGATTCTCGTTATGGCGCAACTTGGAGGTACTTATGAAGACAACGGTTTGGTATTCCCCGGTCCGATAGGGAAGCCCCTTGACCCAGCAACACTGACCCGAAATTTTGAAAAACTGGTAATCCGAACTATGATGGGCCGTTTCAGGCTTCACGACCTGCGTCACTTCCACGCCAGCATGTTGTTGAAAGCAGGTGTCCATCTGAAGGTGGTCCAGGAAAGGTTGGGACATTCAAGCATCGCAATAACGGCAGACACTTACAGTCATGTTGCGCCGTCTCTCCAAAAGGAAGCGGCCGATGTGTTCTCGAGGTACATGCAAAAAATGTGAGACAAAATGTGAGACATTGGCAATTTGCGGCGTTAACTTGGGAGTAGAAAACGCTGAATTGACGCCTGAGAGTGGAGTGAGCCGGCTGGGATTCGAACCCAGGACACTCGGATTAAAAGTCCGATGCTCTGCCAAACTGAGCTACCGGCCCACAAAGGTTGAAGGCGCAACGTGCACAGGTTCGAGCTCGATGGATCATCGAAATATCCTGGAAGCTTGCGCGGTACCGTTTATGATACCGCCGCCAACTCGCCTCTGACAACATCAGAATTATCGTATTCGCATTGATCGAGGACCGATTGGGAGTTGAAGGACGCGCGTTCCCCTACCACTTTCGTCCACATCCGCTGTTACGATTGTCGAATAAGCTAAGGAATCTACGGCGATGCCTTGTTCAAGAGAGCGCGATGCCTGAAGCTCCAGAGATGGAAGTCGTCAAAGATTATCTCGCCCAGAATCTTGTAGGCAATGAGGTCACGGAAACCCATGTGCTAAAACCAAGCGTCTTGAGGTCGCTCCAGGGCGATATACAAGACGACCTGATTGGCCTAACATTCACGAAATCGACCCGAAGCTGACCGGCGGGCTTCAGTTCTGTCCGCCAAAACAACGGGTCTTGAAACGCACTTGCATCCTGCTGGGTCTCAGCGGCGGCTCGCAACTCCGGTACGCCGACGACCGGCAGATGGGAATGTTCTACTACGTATCCAATCACCAGTTGAACGAGGTGCCTGGGTTGGACGACCAGGGCCCCGACGTTCTGGACGACATCGACCTAGAAGATTTCAAGTCTCGACTCAAGGAAATCCACGGAGAGATCAAGGGCATTCTCACTCGCGGTCGCGTGCTGTCAGGAATTGGGAACGCTTACGCGGACGAAATACTTTTTGACGCGAAGGTCTATCCGTTCAAGCGCTGTAAACAGTTGTCTCCCGATGAGTTGCGTCGAATCCACCACAGCGCGCGCCAGGCCATTGTGGATGCCACTTTGGTGGTTCGAGATAGAATGAACGGCCAACTGGGCCACAAGTTGCGCGACTTCCTCGCGGGCCACTAACAAAGGCGGGCAAGAATGTCCTGATTGTGGCAACAAGATCAGCCAGATCACCGCGAACAAGCGGATCACCAGCTACTGTCGGAGATGACAGCCTGGGATGTTGATCAAAAACTGACGGTGTATGCGAGAATCGGAATCCGGGTCGTTGATTCCCGTAGTCGGCCCTCATAGCGAGGGCGGCAATCTGGACGCAATTGTCTCTTGATGCACGTCTGATCGGACAGTCGTTTTCTCCTCTCGATATTCGACGCTGCAATTGGTTATAATCATTGAAACCGATCCACTATCAACAGCTTGGATCGACCATAACCGGCTCAGAAACGTCCACGCTTCGGCAGGCACGAAAAATTGAGCCGTTGAGTATTTGACACCGCAAGGCCGAGTGAGTACAATTTGTGTTTGTCGCCACAAGTGGCGGCACGTTTGATTTTTCTCTGTGTGAAATTTCTTAAGGGACATGCTATGCCTACGGTAAATCAGCTAATCAGGAAGCCTCGCAGACTGAAGCAAAAGAAGGAAAAAGCGCCTGCTTTGCGATTCTCCTTCAACTCCTTGAAAAACAGGACGAAGAAGTTTTCTGGCGCCCCGCAAAAACGAGGCGTGTGCATCCAGGTAAGGACTCAAACCCCAAAGAAGCCGAACTCCGCTCTACGCAAAGTCGCGCGAGTCAGGCTCACCAATGGGATGGAAGTCACGGCGTACATTCCCGGTGAGGGCCACAACCTTCAGGAGCATTCGGTAGTCCTGATAAGGGGCGGTCGAGTCAAAGACCTGCCAGGGGTCCGATATCATGTCATTCGCGGAGCGCTGGACACAGGTGGCGTCATCGACAGGCAACGCGGACGGAGCAAGTACGGCGCAAAGCGGAACGCCTAGGCTAGGAACGTTCAGAATCTGACTGGCTCAACGAGCCAGTTTTGACGCAATATCAAGCCAGAGGACCAGAAGGATATGATTATGGCGCGCAGACGCAGAGCCGAAAAAAGAAAAATCACTCCAGACTCCAGATTCAAGAACGTTGAGCTGTCTCAGTTCATCAACAAAGTAATGCTCAATGGGAAAAAGACGACTTCACAGCGCATCGTCTATGGCGCTCTCGATCAGGCCAGCGAAGAAGCCAGAAGGCCAGGGATCGAAGTCTTTGAAATGGCTATTCGCAACACAATGCCGATGGTTGAAGTCAAGTCCCGAAGGGTTGGCGGCGCGACATATCAGGTCCCAACCGAAGTCAGGGCCGAGCGACGGTTGGCGTTGGCAATGCGATGGATTATCACCGCGGCGCGGTCCCGGTCCGGGCGTCCGATGGCGGACAGGCTGTCGGCAGAATTGCTTGAAGCTTCTCGCGGCCAGGGAGCGGCGGTCAGACGACGCGAAGACCTTTACAGAATGGCCGAGGCTAACCGAGCCTTTGCCCATTATCGCTGGTAGTCTATAGCAAGCGCTGGGACACCGGAAAGTCAGATGACAACAACAACTTCAACTTCATTAGAAAATATCCGCAATATTGGGTTCATTGCCCATATTGACGCTGGGAAGACAACCGTGACCGAGCGGGTGCTGTTTTTTGCCGGCCGGATTTACAAGATCGGCGGCGTTGACGAAGGCACGACGGTCATGGATTGGATGGCTCAAGAGCGCGAACGCGGCATCACAATCACCTCCGCCGCGACGACCGCCAGTTGGAAACAGTACTACATCAACATCATCGACACCCCCGGCCACGTTGATTTCACTGCCGAGGTCGAGCGCAGTTTGCGAATTCTCGACGGCGGCGTTGTCGTAATCGACGCCGTAGCCGGAGTGCAGCCTCAGTCAGAGACGGTCTGGCGGCAGGCGGACAAGTACAACGTTCCCAGAATCTGTTTCGTTAACAAGATGGACAGGGTAGGAGCGGATTTCTTCCGAGCCATCGACAGCATTGCCCACCGGTTGAAAGCCAACCCCGTGGCAATACAGATCCCGATTGGCGTCGAGGATAATTTCCAGGGCGTAGTCGATCTCATCGAGGAACGAGCATACACCTACCAAGAGGAAGGCCCCGTGGACCCCGTCGAAGGGCCGGTGCCTGAAGAGATGATCGAAGAGTTCCGCAACTATCGGGCGGCGCTCATCGAGAAGATCGCCGAAACCGACGATAACCTGATGATGAAGTACCTGGAAGATGAAGAGATATCTAACGAAGAAATTAAGCAGGCGTTGCGACAGGCGACTATCGATTATCGGATCGTGCCGGTGGTCTGTGGCACAGCCCTCAAGCATCGCGGAATCCAACCTCTCCTAGACGCCATCGGCGACTACCTCCCCTCTCCTCTCGACGTTGTCCCCACACAAGGAAAAGACCCCCGCACCGAAGAGCCACTCACCCGACATGCGACTGACGAACCGTTTTCGGCACTTGCGTTCAAGACTGTAGCCGACCCATATATAGGAAGATTGGTCTATTTCAGGGTCTACTCAGGCCATGCGGATTCGGGATCGATGGTTTATAACGCTTCGAGGAAGCGACGCGAACGCCTTGGCAGGCTTGTTCTTATGAACGCCCAACGCCGAGAGGATCTGGAAGAGGTCAACGCCGGCCAGATAGTCGCCGCGGTGGGCCTCAAAGACACGGTCACCGGCGACACGATTTGCGACATCAACAATCCGGTCGTCTTGGAAACAATCACATTTCCGGACCCTGTCGTCTCAATCGCCATCGAGCCGAAATCTCGGGGCGACCAGGACAAACTGTCCGACGCGCTGATCAAGATGGCCGATGAGGATCCAACTTTCAAAATAATATACGACGATGAAACGGGCCAAACGGTCGTTTCTGGGATGGGCGAGCTTCATCTGGACATAATCACCGACCGAATGAAGCGCGAGTATAAAGTGGAGGCCAACGTAGGTAAGCCACGAGTGGCCTACCGAGAGACCATTAGGTCCAAAGCCACCGCCGAAGGCCGATTCGTGCGCCAGACCGGCGGACACGGCCAGTTCGGACACGTTTGGATGGACATCGAACCGCTTAAAGAAGGCTCAGGCATTCAGTTTGAGAGCAAGATTAGAGGCGGCGCGATACCCCAGGAGTTCATACCTGCGGTCGAAGAGGGCGCGAGAGAAGCGCTCCAAGCAGGCCCGCTCTCGGGATTCCCAATAGTGGATGTGAAACTTACGCTGACCGATGGGACGTTCCACGACGTTGACTCGTCCAAAATGTCGTTCGCGATCGCAGGCTCTATGGCGACAAAAACGCTGGTGGCCCGAGCGCATGTGTTCCTGCTCGAACCTGTCATGAAAATCGAAGTGGTCACTCCGGGCGACTATTTGGGCGAAGTGATTGGAGATCTGGGGCGGCGACGCGCGCAGATTCGGAATATTGAAGGCACTGGCGAGATACAAGTCGTCGGGGCGCGGATGCCACTGGGAGAAAGTTTCGGCTACGCAAATTCATTGCGTTCATTGACCCAAGGCCGAGCAAGCTACAGCATGGAATTTGATAATTATCTGGAAGTTCCCAAGGGCTTCGAAGCCGAGGTCTAATCGGGGAAAACTGAAATGGCGAGACAACAATCATGACAATGTCAAATAGGCAAAAGATCAGGATAGTCCTAAAGGCGTATGATCACCGGATACTCGACCAATCTGCAGGGCAGATAGTCGAAGCCGCTGAGCGCACGGGCGCTCGTGTGTCTGGGCCGGTTCCTTTGCCCACGTCGATAAAGCGTTTCTGTGTGCTGCGCTCCCCGCACATCGACAAGGACTCAAGGGAGCACTTCGAAATAAGAACACACAACCGTCTGATTGACATCCTGGAGCCCACCTCCAAGACAATTGATCAACTAACCAGGCTGAACGTGCCCGCAGGGGTGGATATCCAGATCAAGTTGTAAACCGAGTCATATGGGACTGGGCACGAATCAGACCCGCCTAGGTATTCTGGCCGCAGGTTTGTTGCAGCTGAAATTTATTCGAGAATCATCAAGGACAGTTTGGACCAAGATGGCAATACACGGATTGATAGCAAAAAAAATCGGCACCACCCAGATGTTCCATGAAGACGGAAGATCTGATGACGTCACTGTGGTGCAGGCAGGTCCGTGCATCGTAACTCAGATAAAGACGCCTGACTCCGACGGTTACACGGGCGTTCAGCTTGGGTTCGAAGAAGTTCGCAAACTCAACAAGCCCAGACAAGGACACCTCTCGTCCGTCGACAAGCTTTTTCGGCATCTGCGTGAGTTCGGAGTCGATGATCCGTCAGACGTTGAAGTTGGCCAAGAGATCAACGCTGAATTGTTTGAAGCCGGCGACAAAATTGACGCCACAGGAACCTCGAAGGGCCGAGGCTTTCAGGGCGGCGTCAAGCGTTGGGGTTTCAGTGGCGGCCCGAAAACTCACGGCCAGTCAGACCGCCATCGCGCGCCCGGCTCAATCGGCGCGGGTTCGTCTCCCGGTCATGTAATCAAAGGGTTGAAAATGGCAGGACATATGGGCAACGCCAGGATCACCACTCGTAACCTTGAGGTTGTCGCCTCTGACCCAGAGCGCAATTTAATGTTTATCAAAGGCTCCGTTCCCGGCGGACGCAACTCCATCGTGTTGCTCCGGAGGGCTGGAAGCAGAAAAAGGGCACTCAAGTGAAGCTCCCCGTCAATAACACAAGAGGCAGCGTCGTCCGCGAAATTGACGTCCGAGACGACGTATTCGCTCGACGCCAGAATGACGCAGTCGTGCATCAGGTAATGGTCGGCCAGCTAGCTAATCGCAGGCAAGGGACAGCAAAGGTTAAGACGCGCTCCGAAGTGTCCGGCGGAGGGGTCAAGCCCAGGCCGCAGAAGGGCACAGGTCGCGCTCGTGCCGGAACCATTCGCGCACCCCAATGGAAGGGCGGCGGGACGGTTTTCGGCCCCGCTCCCAGAAGCTATCGACAACGGACTCCCAAACGCATGAAGAGGCTGGCTTTGGTGATAACTCTTTCAGCCAAGGCCCGCGACGGCAAGTTGATCGTGTTTGAAGACCTGAACCTGGCAAACGCCAAAACTAAAGACCTGATGAACGCGCTAAACGCGGTCGGCGCCGGGCCTTCGATACTGCTGGTGGCTGACGGGGCTAGTTCCGATGTGATTCGCGCTTCCAACAACATACCCCGACTCAAAGCCATCCCAAGCCAGTCGCTCAACGCCACAGATATATTAAACTTCCAGTCGATCGTCATGACGGAGGCCGCTGTTCGCAACTCAGAGGTGATTTGGGGCGGCAGGTTCCAGCGCAAGCCATCTCCGGTTCCTGAGGCAGTCGCTGAGGGTGAGGAGAACTAGGCAATGCAAGTATTTGACATATTAAGGCGTCCGGTAATCACCGAAAAAAGCACGATTCTTCAAGAGGAAGGGCGCTACACATTCGAGGTTGCTCCAAACGCCACCAAACACCAGATCAAGGAAGCGGTTGAAGAAGCCTTCAATGTTGACGTTCTTCAGGTCAACACAATGCACGTTCGTGGAAAACGAAAACGATTCGGCCCTCGTATCGCCCAAGGGCGATCGTGGAAGAAGGCGATCGTTTTGTTGTCCCCGGGCGACACTATCACTATATTCGAGGGTGTATAAATGCCTCTCAAAACACGCAAGCCAACAACCCCCGGCCAGCGAGGGCTGGTGCTCCAGACAACCGATGATATTACGACGCGGAAGCCCAAAAAGTCCCTGCTTCGGCCCTTAAAAAAGACTGGCGGACGCAACGGCCAAGGCCGCATCACAGTTCGACACAGGGGCGGCGGACACAAGAGGCGCTATCGCGTCATTGACTTCAAACGCGACAAGTTTGGCGTTCCCGGCGAAGTCACGACTATCGAGTACGACCCTAACAGGTCATCGAGAATCGCCCTGATAAAATATCCGGACGGCGACTGGCGATACATCGTCGCGCCCAATGGCCTGAAAGTCGGTGACACGGTGCAGTCCGGCCCGGACGCACCCATCCGCACAGGGAACGCGCTGCCCCTCAATGCGATACCCGCTGGCACCACGGTTCACAACGTTGAGCTTAGCGTTGGCAAGGGCGCCCAAATTGTGAGAAGCGCTGGAAGCTCTGCACAGGTTCTTGCTAGTGAGGACAAGTACTCTTTACTCCGTTTGCCATCGGGGGAGATGCGAAATGTCCTTAGCACTTGTATGGCAACAATTGGGCAGGTAAGCGCCCTTGATCACAAAAACACCAAATTGGGCAAAGCAGGCCGCAAACGCCACATGGGGCGAAGGCCTGAAGTTCGAGGCGTTGTAATGAATCCCAGAGACCATCCCCACGGTGGCGGCGAGGGCAGGTCGCCGATTGGGATGCCGGGACCGAAGACCCCCTGGGGCAAGCCAGCTCTGGGCGCGCGCACTCGAAGGAACAAATCCACAAACAAATTCATCGTGCGTCGCAGATACCAGAAGTAGCTATGCTAACCGCTGGCCAATCCGCCAGCGGCAACACAGTCGATTATGAAAGAGGTTAGCAATGTCGAGGTCAATTAAAAAAGGTCCGTTCGTGCAAGAGAAACTTGCGAAGAAGGTAGACGAGGCTCGTCAAAGCAACAGCCAGGCCGTGATACGAACGTGGTCTCGCGCATCGACGATCATGCCCGATATGCTTGGGCTGACCATTGCTGTCCATGACGGACGGCGTCACGTCCCGTTATTCATCACAGAAAACATGGTCGGTCACAAGCTGGGCGAGTTCGCTCCCACCCGCACCTTCCGGGGTCACTCCTCGAAGTCGGAAAGAGCCTCCGCCGTCCGTTAATTGTTCGTGACCAGTTAACCTTATAAGATTCAGACAGGCGAATGTCAGGAAATGAAATGCCAATAAGCGCCACCGCCAAAGACACCGGTATATCGGCCAACAAAATGAGACGGATTATCGACCTCGTGCGAGGCGAGAAAGTGGAAAATGCTCTGCATATTCTCCAGTTCCTGCCTTCGCCCGCGGCTACCAAGATAGCCAAGGTCGTTAAATCCGCAGCAGCAAACGCTGAAAACGAGCTTTTCTTGAACAGTGCCGATCTGAGGATCGTAGAAATATACGCAAACGAAGGGCCGAGCCTAAAGCGTTTCCGCGCAAGGGCACGTGGCCGAGCGAACAAGATAATCAAACGAAACTGCCATCTCACCGTCGTGGTGGACGAACAGGAGATCTAGAGTGGCCCAGAAAACTCATCCAATCGGATTTCGACTGGGAATTGTCAAAGACTGGCACGCCCGCTGGTTCGCCCATAAGCAGGCGGACTACCGCGCGCTCGTGCTGGAAGACTTGAAGATACGGAAACAGATTTCAACGAACTATCCCGAAGCCGGAATATCCAAAGTGGATATTGAGCGCGGTAGTAGCGATGTAATTATCACAATACACACTGCCCGGCCGGGAATCGTAATCGGTCGCGGAGGCCAGCGGGTCGAGCAACTACGCAAGGAGCTTGAGGGTCTGACCGACCGTCGAGCCAGGCTGAATGTGCAGGAAATCCGGCAGCCGGAACTGGACGCATATCTGGTAGGCCGCAATATCGCCGATCAGTTGGAGCGTCGCATCGCATTCAGGCGCGCCATCAGGCAATCGGTAACTCGAACGATGCAGGCCGGCGCCCAAGGGATCAAAGTCATTTGCGGCGGCAGGCTTGGCGGCGCGGACATTGCCCGCACTGAAAAAGTGCTGGAGGGTCGCGTCCCACTGCACACACTCAGGGCGGATATCGACTATGGACTCGCCGAGGCCGCCACTGAATTTGGACGCATTGGCGTCAGAGTATGGATATACAAAGGCGACATCCTCCCCGAAGCCCCACCAGAGCCGGAGATTGAAGAGGAGATTTCGCCGATTGAAGTGACCCTTCGAGCGGAACCAGAACAGCCGGTCGTGGAGACAATTGTTGCTCCATCCGTCGTGGCGCCCATTCAACCAGCGGTGGTCACGCCGCCTGCTGAACCGGCCCCAGTTGCCCAGCCGCCAGTCCCGCCAGCCGCTGTGCCGCCAGTTGCAGTCCCTCCAGCGGCAGGAACGCCAGAACCGCCAGCCGTCGTTCCGCCAACGACGCCTGCTCCGGCACAGCCAACGCCACTTGAGACTCCACCACCTGCGGTTCCACCAGTCGTGGAACCACAAGCGGCGGCGCCGCCGGCCCCTCCGGTAGCACCTACCGAAACCGAACCACAAGCAGAGGCAGACGACAATGCTCCAACCCAAACGGGTTAAATTCAGGAACATGCACCGGGGCCGCCGAAAAGGTTTGTCGGTCAAGGGAAGCACGTTAAATTTCGGTGACTACGGGCTCAAGTCCACCGAGGCCGCTTGGGTGACCTCTCGGCAAATTGAAGCCGGTCGCCGAGCGATGACCCGCTATGCCAGAAGAGGCGGAAAACTGTGGATTCGCATATTCCCGGATAAATCGGTAACCGCCCGCGCGGCAGAAACTCGCATGGGCAGCGGCAAAGGCCCTGTCGACCATTGGGTCGCGACGGTCAAGCCAGGCCGAATCATTTATGAGATATCCGGCGTGCCTGATGATGTCGCGCGCGAGGCGCTTCGCCTGGCGTCCTCCAAGATGCCGATGGGCACCAAAATCGTTACCAGGCATGCAGCCTAACGTTTCCGACCAACATATCCGCGACAATCGTCGCGTTCCCATTCGAAGGGCGAATAATGGAAATTGATGACCTGAGAGCCTTGTCCGACGAGGACCTCGCAACCGAATTATATGAAACGCATCGAGAGCTGATGAACCTGCGCTTCAGGGCCGCAACCATGCAGCTTGCCAATGTGAACGAAATCAAGAAAGCAAAAAAACGCATCGCGCGCATCAACACGGTGGCCCGAGAGCGTGAACTAGCGAGAGCAGGCGTATGAGCTACGAGCGACGTAAAGTGAGAATTGGCCGGGTCGTTAGCGACAAGATGGACAAAACCGTCATAGTCGCCTACGGCTGGAGCAGCCCACATCCCATATACAAAAAGGCCGTGCGGCGCGAAACTCGATTCATGACCCACGATCCCGAAAATCAGGCAAAACTGGGAGACATGGTGCGTATCGTCGAGTCCAGGCCAATTTCCAAGACGAAACGATGGAGACTGGTAGAGATTCTTTCCAGCCGGGAGATCGCCGAACTGCAACCTGAAGAGATTCAGGTTGATGAGTCCGTGGTCTCCGCGGCGGCCACATCTGCTCTCGATCAAGCCGAAGCGGCGGAATCTGCTTCGACGACACCTGACGCTGAGTCAACCTCTGATGTTGACTCAGAAGAAGCACAAGGCTAAAGGGAGAACAGCACAGACATGATTCAGATATATTCACGACTCAGAGTTGCCGACAACTCTGGCGCGAAAGTCATAAGTTGCATCGGCGTGCCTGGCGGAAGCGGCAAAAAGTACGCATGGCTGGGCGACGTCATCGTGGCCTCGGTCAAGGAAGCGACCCCTGCGGCGGCTGTCCGAAAGGGCGAGGTTGTCAGGGCAGTTATCGTGCGAACGTCCAAGGCCCATCGCCGGCCCGACGGCTCCCATATAAAATTTGACGATAACGCCGCCGTCATCATTAACGAGGACCAGATGCCCAGGGGAACGCGCATCTTCGGCCCTGTCGCCAGAGAACTCCGTGACCGTGACTTTATGAGGATTGTGTCCCTGGCCCCTGAGGTGCTTTAGATGCGACTCCATGCTAACGATAACGTTTTGGTTACAAAAGGCCGTGACCGAGGCAAACAAGGTCACATCACGCGCGTGGACTCGAAGCACAACAAAGTGGTCGTCGAAGGAATCAATATTGTAACCAAGCATCAAAAGCCCACTGGCGCGTTTCAGCAGGGTGGATTGATCAAGAAAGAGATGCCGATACCTGCGGCGAACGTTTCGTTGTTGTGTGTGCATTGCTCAAAGCCGACCCGGATTAGCTATCGATATCTTGCCGACGGGAACAAAGCACGGGTTTGCGCGAAATGCGAGGAAGTAATCGAATGACGACCGAAGACCAAAATCAAGAGGGCGCAGACTCGTCTGCGCCCTCTGGCTCGAACGGGTCAGCCCCGGAGCCTCGACCGTTGCCCCGCTTGCTTCAGCGACTTCGAGACGAGATACGCCCCCAGATGGTCCAGGAATTTAATTACACCAGCGTCATGCAGGTTCCTCGTTTAGATAAGGTTGTGCTGAATATCGGCATGGGCGAAGCGCTTGTGAATGCCCGCGCAATGGAAGCCGCCACCGGCGACCTCACGGCGATCACGGGCCAGAAACCCGTAATCACCCGGGCCAAGAAATCGATCGCCGGATTCAAAATTCGCGAAGGCCAGCCTATCGGCGTGAGCGTGACTCTGCGAAACAACCGCATGTACGAATTTATGGACAGGCTCCTGAACTCGTCGCTTCCAAGAATCCGCGACTTCCAGGGCGTGCCCAGGGACTCTTTCGATGGTCGAGGAAACTACTCCCTGGGAATCAGGGAACAGGTGATTTTCCCGGAAATCGACTACAACAATATCGACCGGATTCGGGGCCTGCAAATCGCGATCGTCACATCCGCTCGTAATGACCAGGAAGGTTTTCGATTGCTTGAGCATCTTGGAATGCCCTTCGCTCGAACCAGAGACTCGTTGGCCGGATAGCCCAGCATCACAATGGGGAACTAACATATGGCAAAGACATCTAAAATAGAGCGCTGGAAACGGCCACAACGTTACAAGGTGCGGCAACACAACCGCTGCCATAATTGTGGCAGGCCGCGAGCGTACATCAGGCACTTTGGATTGTGTCGCATCTGTTTCAGGAATATGGCGCTGGAAGGTCTGCTTCCAGGCGTTAGAAAAGCCAGTTGGTAGCGATTCAGACCTTCGCGCAACGTAAATAGGAATACATATGACAGTAACAGACCCAATCGCGGACATGCTGACTCGCATCCGCAATGCAATTAATGTGCGCCATCCGCTGGTGTCGATTCCCGCTTCCAAGATGAAGCTAGAGTTGGCGCGCATACTGGCGCAAGAGGGCTTCATTGAAGGGTACGAGTTAATTCGTCCCAACACCCCTCAGGCGACGGTCAGAATTCGCCTTCACTATCGGACCAAGAATGATCCCGCTATCACCGGCCTAAAACGCGTGAGCAAGCCGGGACTTCGAGTTTACGTGGGCAAGGGTGAAATTCCCCGTTACTATGGCGGAATGGGCGTCACGGTGATGTCAACATCCCGAGGCGTCATGACAGGACGACAGGCCTGGCGCGATGGCGTCGGCGGCGAACTTCTTTGCTACGTGTGGTAAGGAGCAGTATATGTCCAGAATAGGAAATCAACCGATCCCCGTGCCCAGCGGAGTCGATATCGATATCAAGAGCAACGATGTCACGGTCAAGGGGCCGAGAGGAACCATGACCCGAACGTTTCACGAGGACATGAGCATCTCACGGGAAAATGGCACCGTTTTGGTTGCGCGTCCGTCGGACACCGGCGAGCACAAAGCTCTCCACGGTCTGACGCGCAGTCTATTGAACAACATGGTGGTCGGCGTAAGCGACGGATTCTCCAGGACCCTCGATCTCATGGGGGTCGGATATCGTGTTGCTCAGTCAGGCCCTGGAATTTCCCTCAGTGTGATGTTGAGTCACACGGTCGAAATCGCTCCGCTGCCAGGCGTTACCCTAGAGGTTGAAGGCAACAACCGCATTCGTGTCATGGGAATAGACAAACAGGCGGTAGGCCAGCAGGCGGCGGAAATCCGCAAGGTGCGGCCGCCCAACGTGTATACCGGCAAGGGAATCCGTTATGCCGGCGAAGTAGTCCATATCAAACCAGGCAAGAGCGCCAGGAGAGCCTAAAAGATGGCGAAACCCCAAACCACAAAGGCCAGAAGGGTCATTCGACACAAAAGAGTGCGGCGTAAGATTTCCGGCAGCACCGAGCGGCCAAGATTGGCCGTCTTTCGTAGTCTTCAGCACGTTTACGTTCAAGTCATCGATGACTCCAAAGGCGAGACGATCGTCGCCGCGTCGAGTCTGGAACCAGCGATAATCGGACAGCGCGAGGGCAAGCGGAAGTCCCAAGTGTCGGTCCTGGTCGGCGAACTGATCGCGGAGCGCGCCAAGGAAAAAGGCATCAACACAGTGGTTTTTGATCGAGGCGGCTACAAATTCCACGGCAGGACCAAAGCGCTGGCTGATGCCGCGCGCAAGGGAGGCCTGGTTTTCTAAATGACAAATAATTTTGATCGAAATCAACAGCAGGTAGAAGGCGAAGACGCTCCTTTCGTCGAGCGAGTGGTGCGAATCTCCCGTGTGGCAAAGGTGGTCAAAGGTGGGCGCCATCTCAGCTTCAACGCTTTGGTGGTGGTTGGCGACGGCGAAGGCCATGTCGGAATTGGCATGGGCAAGGCCGACGCAGTGCCAGATGCCGTGCGAAAAGGCGCGGCCAACGCTCGAAAAAATATCGTGCAGATTACCCTCAAAGGCACCACGATACCTCACGAGGTTCTCACCAAATACGGCGGCGCCCTGGTCATGATGAAACCTGCGTCACCTGGAACCGGAGTCATAGCCGGTGGAGCGGTTCGCGCTGTGGTTGAGCTGGCCGGAGTACGGGATATTCTCACAAAGGCGCGGCGCAGCACCAACCCTGTGAACGTCGTCAAGGCGACATTCGAGGGCCTAAAGAGTCTGCGAGACCCAGGGGAAGAGATTCGCAAGCGCGAGGCGCTTGTGGAGAGTATGGCCGAGCGCGCTAGGAACCAGGCGGAGCGCAGAGCCGCCCGCCAGGCGCGGCAGGCCGCCGCACAAGTTCAGGCGGCACAAGCTCAGGCAACAGCCCCCACGGAGTAATTCGCATCTTAATCTGAATAATAGGTCAATTCAAACATCCCCGCGATGCGGGTCACCGTAGTGTGAATTGAGATTGATAAAATGGCGAAAATAGCAGTAACGTTAAAGAAAAGCACTATCGGCTTTCCGAGAAACCAGCGAAGGGTCGTGGAGAGCCTGGGCCTCCGTAGGCTCCATCACACCGTGGAACATGAGGACACCGACTCAATTAAAGGCATGATTTTCAAGGTGAAACACCTTTTGGAAGTCAAACTAGTTGAGTCTTCAGACTAAGTGATCAAGTTCCGATTAAACGGACACCGATTCGATTTTCTTGAATTGACAGCCCGCTGTCACGGAGCGACTAAATAGAAATGAACCAACATTCGATAAAATCCCCGAAAGGCTCCAAGCACACGCGAAAGCGCGTTGGGCGAGGTGACGGAAGCGGGTACGGAAGCTATTCCGGCCGGGGGGTCAAGGGCCAGAAATCCCGTAGTGGAGGCGGCGTAAAACACGGCTTCCAGGGCGGGCAACTCTCCCTTCTCAAGAGGCTTCCCAGCATGCGAGGATTCACAAACATATTCCGCCAAGAATACCACATAGTGAATCTGGACCAACTGGCAATGTTCCCAGCGGACACCGAAATCACGCCGGACATGCTAGTTGAGGCCGGATTCATCCGAGATCTGAACGAGCCTGTGAAAATTTTGGGTCGGGGAGAGGTGGACATAGCTCTGACCGTGTCGGCCCAACGATTTTCCAATTCAGCCAGAGAGAAGATTGAAGCCGCAGGGGGGCGCGTGGAAGAGATCGCTTGATCTCCCTCGACTTGCGCGTCAAATCTGAGGATCCGATGAATTGGCACTATTTTGAGCGAGGGTAGATGTGTCCGGTGGTAGTGTGAAGGAGATCGCTTGATGCGCCAGGGACAGGCAGCGAGACAACAACAGTCCTCAAGACCACAACTTATACAGTCTATGATCGACGCCATGCGCGTGCCGGATCTGCGGGCGAAAATTCTGTTCACACTGGCAATGCTGGTGATTTTCAGGTTCGTCGCCCAGGTGCCCGTTCCGGGCGTCGACACCCAGGCCCTCCACCAGGCATTTGAACAGCAGGCCCTTCTTGGATTCCTGGACCTGTTCAGCGGCGGAGCGTTGGCAAACTTGAGCGTGGCGGCGTTGGGCGTCTATCCTTACATCACGTCGTCCATTGTGATGCAGATACTCACGCCCACTATCCCCAGCCTGAAGGCTATTTCTCAAGAGGGGGAATACGGTCGACAGCGCATAAATCAGATCACCCACTGGCTCACGGTGCCAATTGCGTTCCTCCAGTCCTGGGGCCAGTTGACCTTGCTCCAGCAGTCAGGCGTTCTGCCAGGAGTCGATTTTGGGCTTAACCTCCCAACGTTGGCGATGCTGGTTTCGATGGTCGCCGGCACTATGTTCCTTGTTTGGCTCGGCGAGTTGATAACCGAGCGCGGCCTGGGCAACGGCATTTCGCTGATAATCTTCGGCGGCATTGTGGCCCGGTTCCCCTCAGTTGTTGGACAGGGATTCCTGGAGAGTGGTCAGGCAGCTGGACTCCTGCTGTTAGCCGTCTTCGGGTTCATCATCATATTCGCAATAGTGATGTTCACAGAAGCGCAGCGTAGGGTTCCCGTGCAGTACGGTCGGAGCGTATTTCGAGGCGGCCAAATGCAGCGCCAGAGTGGATCCACGTTCCTGCCGTTGAGAGTTAACTCTGCAGGCATGATCCCGCTGATTTTCGCGTTCTCGATAATCATACTGCCGGCCACAATCGCCAGCTATTTTAGGGACCCTCTGTCAGACTCGTTCTTCTCAAAATTAGCGAGGTTCCTGACTGACACACTGGACCCATCGAACTTCCCGTACTGGGCTGCCGTGTTTTTCCTGGTGGTCATATTCACGTTCTTCTACACGTTGGTAATATTCCAACAGCAAAACCTTTCGGAAAATCTGCAACGAAACGGCGGTTTTATACCGGGCATACGACCCGGAAAGCCGACGCAAGACTACCTCACCAGAGTCGTGATCCGCATAACATGGGCTGGGGCGTTGTTCCTGGGGATCATCGCGATCATCCCATACTTCGTCACGCAGGCCACGGATGTTCGAGCGCTCACGCTCAGCAGCACCAGCCTTCTCATCATGGTTGGAGTGGCGTTGGACACAATGCGCCAGCTTGAATCCCAGTTGTTGATGCGGAATTACGAAGGCTTCATACGTTAATCTAACCGATACCGAGGAAATATACTTGAGAGTAATCCTGATGGGGCCGCCAGGCTCAGGAAAAGGGACCCAGGCGACGAGCATAGCCGACGATCTTGGAGTGGATGCAGTCTCATCGGGCGAACTGTTCAGGGATCATCAGCGCAGGGACACAGAACTGGGCCGTCTCGCCCGTTCTTACATGGATCAAGGCGTTTATGTCCCTGACGATGTCACTATTAAGATGGTGATGGAATGGATCAATGACCCTGCCCATTCTGCCGGATTCGTGCTGGACGGATTTCCCAGAACCCACGCCCAGGCCGAAGCGTTGGACGCCGAGATCAAATCGCTTGGCGGCGTTGATCGTGTAGTTTTCATAAAAGTCTCAGAGGACGAATTGATCCGGCGATTGACCGGTCGACTGATTTGTCGAAACTGTCAAACCCCTTACCATCTCCTTTTCTCACCTCCAGCGACAAAAGGGATGTGCGACAAGTGTGGGGGAGAGTTGTATCAGCGAGACGACGACCAAGCCGACGTTGTGACAACGCGAATCCAGATTTACAATCAGGAAACCGAACCGGTTGTCGACTACTATCGACGGTCTAGCATTCTTCGAGAGGTGGATGGAGAGCAGGCCGTTGAGGATGTGGGCAAGGCCATGAATGCCGCGATTAGCGGTTAACTTGTTGCCGTCACTCAGTTTATGTAAACTTATCTGTGGACAAATTACAGGCGTGTAATGACGCAGCCATCCGATCGAGCCGTCACAGGCAGGATTTTAGCGAAGCAATGGCCCATCAAACTGGGATAACAATTAAATCTAACCGCGAATTGAAACTGATGCTTGAGGCTGGTCAGATCATCGCTAGGGCGAAAGCCAAGCTGGCCGCAGCCATAGTTCCAGGCGTTGCGACTCGCGATCTTGACGCCATCGCCGAAGATGAGATACGCCAGAGTGGCGCGATCCCTTCTTTCAAAGGATATAAGGCTGGAGGGGTGATTCCGTTTCCTGGTACGATATGTGTCTCGATCAACGACGAGATCGTTCACGGAATACCCAGCAAGCGCAAGCTGAAGGAAGGCGAAATAATCAGTATCGACGTCGGGGCGATCTATCATGGGTTGCACGCCGACAGCGCTTTCACCATCGGAGTTGGCGAGGTTAGTGACGAGGCCCAACGCCTTATGGACGCCACCCGCGAATCGTTAGATAGAGGAATCGCTAAGATTAGAGCAGGCGCCAGGATCGGTGACATATCGTCCGCGGTTCAGACCTACGCCGAGGGGCTAGGTTACGGCGTCGTTCGGCAATATGTCGGGCATGGGATTGGATTCGAGATGCATGAAGACCCACAAGTTCCAAATTACGGACAACCGGGCAGGGGGCCATTAATCCGCAAGGGAATGGCCTTGGCTATCGAGCCAATGTTGAATATCGGCGGCTGGGAAACTAGGCAATTGGATGACGGCTGGACAGTCTCCACGGCTGACGGTACACTATCTGCTCACTTTGAAGATACGATCGCAATTACTGAAGATGGCCCTACAGTCACCACAAGGTTAGTCTCGACTTCATAGAAGTTGTAGATTGGATCAGGCACGGAAGGAGCCCTATGGCGAAACAAAAAGCGAAACAGAAAGAAGCTATCGAGGTAGAAGGCAAGGTCACAGAGTCTTTGCCGAACGCTAGTTTCAGAGTTGAATTGGCTAACGGTCACGATGTCCTGGCCTATGTTTCTGGCAAGCTGAAGTTGAATTTTATTCGTGTCCTGCCGGGAGATCGAGTTCTCGTGGAACTCTCACCATACGATCTGACCAGAGGTAGGATAACGTATCGTTTCCGTTAATCTAGTAGACTAACATAACTCGAAAATGAATAAGTCAGAACGCGGAGATACCCGCGTTATCTGGCTGTGCTCTCGTTCGTGAGTCATCACCATCGAGAGTGTATGACCCTGAACGGAGTGAGAAAATGAAAGTATCTGCATCTGTGAAGAAGCGGTGCGCCAAGTGCAAGGTCATAAGGCGAAACCGGAAGGTGCTAATCATTTGCGAAAACCCCAGGCACAAACAACGGCAAGGTTAACCGGCCCACAGGCCGAGGGGGAAATATGGCGATAGTCTCTGGAGTCAATATTCCAGACAATAAGCGCGTCGAGATCGCGCTGAGGAGCATATTCGGTATCGGCCCGACCCAGGCCAAAGATGTCGTGGAGACTGCGGGCATAATCGATAACCCGCGAGTGCGAGACCTCAGCGAATCAGATCTTACGCGAATTCGCGAAATTATTGACCGCCAGAAGGTGGTCGAAGGAGATTTGAGGCGCGAGGTTAACGGCAACATCCGTCGACTGATCGACATCGGCGCGTATCGAGGGCTTCGACACCGCAGAGGACTGCCTGTCCGAGGTCAGAGAACTAAGACCAATTCCCGGACCAAGCGGGGCAGGCGAGTGGCGGTGGCTGGCCGAGGCCGGGCAGTGACCCGAAAGTAAACTAAAGGATTTTAACTAGATGGCACGAAGACCACGATCCAGGCGCAGAGAGCGCAAATCGGTGCCCGTTGGAAGGGCATACATCCAGTCGACTTTCAATAACACCATCGTCACATTGACCGATCCTCAAGGCAACACTATTGCCTGGGGAAGCGCGGGGACTGTCGGTTTCACGGGCTCTCGAAAATCCACTGCGTTCGCGGCGCAGCGTGCCGGTGAAGACGCCGCCCGAAAAGGCATGGACAACGGTCTGCGACAGGTCGAAGTTTTTGTCAGAGGCCCCGGTCCCGGTCGTGAAGCGGCCATCCGCGCAATCCAAGGCGCCGGCATACTTGTGACCACGATTAAGGACGTGACGCCTATACCTCATAACGGGTGCAGGCCTCCCAAGCGACGGCGCGTGTAACGGAAATATCGATATGGAGTCCGCTTTGGACGACGTGGAGCCGTTGCTGCCAGAGCGCAGCCTAGGAGACATTCTCAACGAGACATTCGTCATTTACGGACGCCATTTCGCTAAGTTCCTGGGTCTGGCAGGAGCAGTCCAAATCCCGGCAACGTTGATATTATTGGCGCCAATAGAAAATGCGGCAATATACATAATTTTGAACCTTATCAGCCTGATCGCTCTGGTTTCGATATTCGGGGCGACTATATACGCAGTAGGCCAACACTATCTCACCGATTCGGTGATGGTCGTAGATTGCTACCGACGCCTGATATGGCGGCTCGTATCCATGGCGATCCTCGCGGCGATATTCGCGGTTATCACCATAATGGGGTTGCTGCTTTTAAGTTTTGTGGGTGTCACGCTCTACTCTTTTGCCGTCGCTATCGTGTTGATTCTTGGCGCTTACATCGTTCCTGCGTTGGTAGGGCCGGTGGTCATCGTAGAAGGGGTTAAGACGATCGCGGCGTTGCCGAGGGCATTTGAATTAGCTCGCCAGAATGTCTTGAGGATGAGCCGGGACTTGTTAGTTTTTTTTCTAGTCGCTTTTGGACTGGGATTCGTCCTGTTCACGCCCTTCATATTGTTCTTTCCCAGCGAAACAGACGCGTTGAGCAGAACATTGGTGGTCGTCAGCTTGATAGCCCCAGCGGTCGTGGTGCCTCCTGTGCTGTCGATAGCGATCACACTGTTGTACTATGATCTTCGTGTGCGGAATGAAGGGTTTAATATCGAGAAATTGTCTCAGGAAATGGGCCTTGCAGCTGTCTGAGCGAGGGTTCAGAAAAATAACAGATCAGAATCGAAGGAATACATAAATGGCAAGATACAAAGACGCCGTCTGCCGGCAGTGCCGCAGAATAGGTGAAAAGCTGTTCCTAAAAGGCGAACGTTGCTACTCGCCGCGTTGCGCCGTGGAAAAACGACGACGGCCACCAGGAAATTCCAACCCAAGGCGTCGGCGCCCGTCGGACTGGGCCATTCAGCTAAAAGAAAAACAGAAAGCTCGGTGGACTTACGGAATTTTGGAGCGACAGTTCAGGCGCTATTTCGAAATGGCGCGGGAAAGTTCTGGAGCAACCGGGGACAACCTGATCCAGGTATTGGAATCGAGGCTGGATAATGTCGTGTATAGACTGTCCTTCTCAGAGTCCAGAAAACAGGGTAGGCAGCTTGTGAATCATGGTCACTTCACCGTGAATGGCGGTCGAATGGACATCCCGTCATACCTGGTCAAGCCTGGTGACGTGATCGAATGGAAGAGGGCTGGGAACAACGGTTCGAATCCTGAATACATTGAGATATTGACCGACGGTTTGCCGAAACGACCGGTGCCGAGTTGGCTGCGGCTCGATGTTCCCAACCTCAGCGGCGAAATTGTCACAGCGCCGCACGTTTCCGAAGTGAACACAAATATTGAGGCTCGACTCATCGTGGAATTTTATTCCAAGTAGCTCAGACACGTTAGGAGTATCACGTATGGTATTGGACCTGCAAAGCTTCGCCAACCCAAACACGATTGAAGAAGAAGAACAGATAATACCGGATCCGGCAATCACAGTTGAGGTGTCTGAAGACTGCTACGGCAAATTCATAATCGAACCATTGGAACCTGGTTACGGTGTGACCCTGGGCAATCCGCTGAGGCGCGTGCTATACAGCGGCCTGGAAGGGACCGCCGTCACATGGGTCAAAATTGAAGGCGTTCAACACGAATATGCCACAATTCCCCAAGTGAAAGAACAAGTAACCGAGATTCTGCTGAACGTAAGAGGAATCCGTCTCAAATCTGAAGTGGACCGTCCCGGCAAGCTCCGATTGGAGGTTGCTGGCGAGGGCGATGTGTCCGCCGGTGACATCATGGCATCTGCAGACTTCGAGGTCGTCAACCCCGAATTGCACATCGCAACGTTGAACGGTTCGGACGCTAAATTGTCGATGGAACTCAACGTCGAGCGAGGCAAGGGGTATCAGGTCGCCAGCGATAATGAAGGGTCGTCCATCGGCGTTTTGCCGGTGGACGCGATCTTTACGCCGATTGATAAGGTTAGCTACAGCATCGAACGCACGAGAGTCGGCCAACAAACTAACTTCGAACGACTGGTCCTGCAGGTTTGGACCGACGGCTCGAAAGTTCCCGTGGATGCGATGAGGCAGGCCGCGAACATCCTGGTAAACCAGTTCTTCATGTTCGCTAACGCCCAGAAGCAGTCCGAAGAAACCGCCGATGGGCCCCCAGTGGCTCTGAAGATACCTGCCGAACACTACAATGTTCCCGTCGAGCGGCTGGACCTGTCATCGCGGACGCTCAACTGCCTCAAGCGGGCAGGCATCAACAAGGTCGGCGAAGTGTTGGAAATGACCAAACAAGAGCTTCTCCGCATCCGTAACTTCGGCGAGAAGTCGTATGCTGAACTATTTACCCAGATGCGAGACATGAACCTATTGCCTCCGGACATGGATCCGGAGAACACAGAAAACGAAGGCGCCGAAGCTGACGCAGAGCCAGCCGGCTCCGAAGTCAATTCCGATTAAAGGGAGCAGGCAATGAGGCATCGCCTCTCAGGAAATAAACTGAGCCGTCCCACAGGGCATCGAAAGTCGATGCTCAGGGGCATGGTGACGGCGCTCATACAGAACGAATCGTTGCAGACCACCGAGGCCAAGGCGCGGGAGGCCGGCAGGTTGACCGAAAAAATGATTACCCTGGGCAAGAAAGGCAGTCTGCACCACCGACGGCAGGCGGCGGCGGTAGTCGTTGGCGACGATGCGGTCAGAAAACTCTTTGGAGAACTGGCCGAACGTTACTCGGATCGGCCAGGCGGATACACGCGAATGTACAAGTTGGGGACTCGAAAGGGCGACGCGGCTGAAATGGCAGTCGTAGAGCTAGTCGGCTAACCGATTGTTGAGGCCAGAATATTCGACTCGCGCTCATAATCGAATACGAGGGCACGAACTACCACGGGTTTCAATACCAGGAGAACGCCGCCTCGATCCAGGAGCAGATTGAAAAATCAATATATGCGCTGACAGGTGAACGCCTTCGAGTAAAAGCCGCCGGCCGTACCGACGCGGGTGTCCATGCATTGGGACAAGTTGTGGCCTTCGACACTGAGTCGAAGCATCCACCGGAGACCTTCCTCAATGCGATGAACTTCCACCTGCCTGATGATATTGTTGTCAAAGCGGCGTATCGAACGGGCCCGGCGTTTGACCCAAGACGGCACGCCATTAGTCGGAGATACCGTTACACACTGGTCAACAGCGTGACGCGGTCGCCGACCAGGCGACTGACCACGAGCCGGATTCGTGAGAATCTGGAAACAGGTTTGATGAGTCGAGGAGCGATATTGATGGAGGGAATCCACGATTTCGCCAGGTTCGCAGGCCCCTTGGAGCGACGAGGAGCCAGCACGGTGAGAGAGATTTTCTCCGCAAGCGTTGAGGAAAATAAAGACGAAGTGATATTCGAGGTTGAGGGCAGTGCCTTCTTGCCGAACCAGGTCCGGCGAATGGCCGGCGCTCTGGTAGATTTGGGCAGAGGGTTTCTGTCCATCGAACAGTTGAATCAGATGATTGAAGGGGTTGGAAATGGCGTGGCCTCCAGGTCACTGCCCCCACAGGGGTTGTGTCTACTCGAGGTAAAGTACGCCAACTTCCCTCCAAAGGTTGGTGAAAAAATTGGCAATTAGCTCAAAGCCATACGAGACTAAGGCTTCAGACCTGAAGCCAGCGTGGCACGTCATGGACGCCGAGGGCAAAACCCTGGGCCGGTTCGCCTCGGAGATCGCGCCGGTCTTGACTGGCAAGGACAAACCCATATATGTTCCGCACCTCCTCTGTGGCGATTACGTGATCGTGATTAACGCCGAGAAGATTCACGTGACTGGAAACAAGCGCGAGCAAAAGCGTTACTACAGGCACAGCGGGTACATGGGTGGACTTAAAGAACAGACTCTTAAACAGATGATGGACAAGACCCCAGACCGGGTTATCAAAGCAGCCGTCAAAGGAATGCTGCCTAAATCCGCGCTGGGTCGTAAAATGCTGTCACGCCTGAAGATATATTCTGGCGCTGACCACCCCCACGAGGCGCAAGTCGGCGCGCCGTCCAAATAACTAGGAGTAATTGATGGTCCAACAGAATTCCGAAGATCACTACTACTATGCCGTTGGCAAGCGCAAGAATGCCGTCGCGCAGGTGCGACTGTACACAGACAGCGGCCCTATCATTGTGAACGGCAAGCCTATGGAAGAAGCTTTCCCTTGGGAGACATGGCAGCAGACGATCAATGAGCCGTTCGTCACCACCGAAACGGTGGGCCAGTTCAGAGTAGTCGCCAAGGTCAAGGGAGGCGGCGTTGTCGCGCAAGCCGGCGCTCTCCGACATGGCATAGCCCGCGCTATTCAAACCGCAATTCCTACCCTGAGAACCCCACTGAAGAGGGCGGGACTGCTGACTCGCGACGCTCGCGAGAAAGAGCGCAAGAAGTACGGCCTCGCCCGCGCCCGCAAGGCCAAGCAGTGGACAAAGCGCTAACCACTAGGTTCATTACGACCCGAAATCATCGTTAACGG
>ENA-ORDI01000566-ORDI01000566.1-marine-metagenome-genome-assembly--contig:-NODE-566-length-24808-cov-4.182200_pt1 | contig 24808 bp, 18 predicted proteins | sample MGYA00248628_ERZ508525 | MGnify/ENA primary metagenome ERZ508525 (study PRJEB26195, sample SAMN05422138) | marine metagenome | isolation source: East of Porto Seguro, South Atlantic Ocean | place... | reverse complement strand
GAATCCGTGAAGTTGAATTTTTTGTTCAAACTTTTCAACTTTTATATGGTGGAGGGAAACCGGAACTACGCAGTCCTGCAACTTTAGTAGTTTTGGAAAAACTGAGAGAAGCAGAATTAATTCCGGAGCGTGATGCGTACACTTTGGGACAAGCATATTTATTTTTAAGACGAGTGGAGCATCATCTTCAAATGCGCGAGGAACACCAAACTCACACCTTGCCTTCAGACATAATACAACAACAGGAAATTGCCAGAAATTTGGGCTACATCGAATTTGATGTAGAAAAAGCACGTCAACAATTTTTAAGTGATTTGAAAGATGTGATGGGGCGGGTACGTGCGATATTCAGCGGTTTGTTCAGTCGCAAACATCTGGAAATTGAAGCTGCAATCCGCAACTGTGTTCGAATAAAAAATTTCACCAAAGAGGAACAGCAGTTTATTGAACTATTCTCCCAGCATCTTGCTCCACTGATGAGTGAGAATACAAAAAACAAATTTCAGCGTTTGTTTGAATCTGTAAGTGTGAAAATTGGTTATTATCAAAAATTGTCCAGGCATCCATCGTCACTTTCACGCTTGATGAGAATTGCCGAAACCAGCGAAATGCTATGGAATTATTTGCTCAGTCACTTGGATTTACTGGACCAACTTGACAATTCCAGACTGGAAATTTCAAAAGAAATATGGGCCAGGCAGCTTGAAGAAAAACTACGGAATTGCACTGATAATGAGGAAGATGAAATTGATCAACTTCGACAATTCAAGCATACAATCACATTCCTGCTTGGCAGTGCTGAAATGGAAGGTGTTCTGTCATACGAACGAACCAGAATTGGACTAACTTTGCTTGCTGAAGTGATTGTACAAGCGGCTTTTAGTTTATCACAAAAATGGTTAAATCAACGTTATGGTGAAGTCCAAAACGTGCTGGGAGAACCAGGGCAGTTTGCTATAATCGGTTTGGGGAAATTGGGCGGAAGTGAATTAACCTATTTCTCCGATCTCGACTTAATTTTTATTCATTCCGGTGAGGGAACTACCGGTGGTGTACGTAAAATCGGTGCACAGGAATATTGGATCAAATTGATTCAGCGTCTCATTTCCTGCCTTTCTACAATAACTCGCACCGGCTATGCCTACAAGCTTGACGCACGATTGCGGCCATCCGGAAACGCAGGTGTTTTGGTGACGCCTTTGGATATCTATCTAAAATATCATGAAAAATCACAACCATGGGAACATCAGGCATTGATCAAGGGCCGAGTGATTGGTGGAAGCGGTGAAGCGCAATGGTTTAAAAAGGTTGAGGACGGAATACGCAGTGCGGTTTATGAATGGATTCCTCCAGAAGATATGAACGCGCAAATCCACCATTTCCGGAAGCGCAAAGAAAATGAACTGTCAAACGAAAATGAAAATCGCCTTAACATCAAAGAAGGCAAAGGCGGCTTGTTGGATATTGAATATCTGACACAAGCCTTGCAACTGAAACATGGTGGCAGTTATCCGCAATTACAAAGTCCAAAAACACTTGAGGCACTGGGGAAACTTGGTGCACTTGATTTGCTGAAAAAAGAAGATGCTCAAAATTTACAATATAATTACAAATTGTTGAGACTAATTGAAAATGGTCTTCGACTGATCTATGATGATTCAACAGATCTGCTGGATTTTGAGAAGGTTCAAACAGAGACCATTCTCCAACTGTTGAAACATCATGGTTACGAAGTTACAAATTTGCGTGAAACTGTGGAAACAGTAACCCAAAAAGTTAGAGAAATTTATCTGAAATATTTTTGAATATTATACAGTTGGTCAATATCTAAGACAAAAATGAATAACCATATAAAAAATCAATAAGTCTTTGTGGCTGCAATATTGAATAACTATATAAAAAATAATAATATATTTCTACAAACTCATAAAAAGATTTAATAACCGGAAGATGATGATAAAAATCAATCATTGAATAAGTATATATTTATTCATAAAATTATAAAATTAAAATTACTGAATGAATAAATATATATTAAATTAAACTACAAATAAGAAGAGTAAAATTAATGCTTTTACAACTGAGTATTGAAAATTTAGCGACGATCCGCAAACTGGAAGTAGAATTCACGGATGGATTTTCCATTCTTACAGGTGAAACGGGTGCTGGCAAATCGATAATGATCGACGCGATTTTGCTTGTTTTAGGACATCGTGGTGAACCCGGAATGATACGGACAGGTGAAGAGCAGGCAGTTGTTGAAGCAATATTCTCTATACCTGAAAATTCAGCTCATGTTGAAAAGTTTGATCTACGGAGTAAACTGGAAGAATCGGGGATTAACATTAGTGATGAGTTAATTGTGCGCTGTTTAGTTTCTCGTAAAGGACGGCAAAAGCGATACATAAATGGAGTTTCAGTCACAGCGGATTTTCTGAAAAAAGTTGGCAGACAATTGATTAATATTCATGGACAGCATGATAATCAATCATTGTTACAGGTCTCTTCTCATCTGGATTTTCTTGATGGATATGGTAGATTATTCCCATTGCGTCGTCAAGTAGCAGAAACACATCAGGCTTTGCAGGTCGCAAAAAAAGAACAGAAGGCGCTCCAAAAACAATTTGCTAAAAGTGCTGTCAGAACATTGGAATTGAAGGAAATAATTGAAGATTTGTCAGGATTAAATTATCAACCTGCAGAAGAAAGTGTACTCAGGCGGGAAGAGAATCGACTGACACATGTGGAAAAACTTTCATCGCATCTGGCCCAGGTTCAGCATCAGCTACAGGAAATGGACGGGTCGGTTTTAGAACAGCTGGAATTGATTAGAAAACAAATTTGCGAAGCAGAAGAAATTGATCCGGATTGCGCAAATATACGTGCCGGAATCGAATCAGCACTTTTTCAACTCGAAGACAGTCACCGTGAATTGGCGGGCTACAGTCCCAAAATCGAAGACGAACCGGATCGTATTTCCTGGATCAATGAGAGGCTCAGTCGAATTCAGCATTTTAGACGTAAATTTAGATTGGATGATGCAGATGAACTACCGACTCTTTATGAAAATTCTCTGCGGGAATTGGACTCTCTTGAACACCTTGATGAGAATGAACAGGAGATTTGTGACAAGATTGAGTTTTTAAGAAAAAAACTGCAAAAGTTTGCTGAACGTCTTTCTCAGCAACGCTGCCAATCAGCAAAAAAAATGGATCGTGCTATTGTTGCAGAACTGTATCAACTGGGGATGTCAAAAGCGCAGTTTGAAACTAAAATTGTTTTTGAGTCTTTAGTAGAAAACAAGGATTCCTGCACTTCAACAGGTATTGATCAGGTTGAATTTATGCTGTCGGTAAATCCCGGACAGGAGATACGGAGTCTGGTTAAAGTTGCTTCCGGAGGTGAACTATCGCGCATAATGCTGGCACTTAAAACAGTTCTGACTTCACTTGATACTGTTGAGATTTTGATCTTTGATGAAATTGATACAGGGATCAGCGGAGCGATTGCAGAAATAGTAGGGAAAAAATTACACTCTTTGGGGGAGCGTCACCAGACTTTATGCGTGACGCATCTTCCGCAAATTGTCGCTTTTGCAGAGCATCACTTTTTGGTCAGCAAACATTTGCAAGACAATGAAACTTACACAATAATAAATCCTCTCAAAAAAAAGCAGGAGAGGATACGGGCACTTGCGGATTTGCTAGGCGGGCAGGAAATTACGGTGCAAACTTTGGAGTTGGCTCATGAAATGTTTAACAATTTTCAAACAAAAAAAACGGACTAACATTTTTTACAGAGAGTTGTTCAAAAGCATAGAACTGGAATAAAAAAGAAACGAAAAAAATGAAAATATTATAATAAACAATATAAAAACAGTATACTAAAGATATATTATCAACTGTAAACTCTGTCTTGAGGTTTTGATTCAGGTGCTTGTCAATGGCCTCTTGAAACTTGATCAATAAAAAGCTCAACAAACAAAAAACTTGCACACGCTTTTTCCATCACATAGTTTGGATGAAGCGAAAATGATTATAAAATGATCTAAAAGAATTTCACAGGAATAATAAATGATTAAAGAAAAAGACGAAGAAACTGATGATTTTGACAGCATGTCGAGCAAGTTGCTCAAGTCCAGAACGGTTGTTATTTCCCAACAGGTTGACGCGAAATTATCCGCAAAAGTTTTGAGTCTATTGGTACTGCTGGAGCAGGAAGGTCCGGAAATGCCGATCACGGTTTTTATCAATTCTCCAGGTGGAGAAATATTTTCCGGTTTTGCAATTTTTGATATGCTCAAATTTATCACTTGTCCAGTCACAACCATTGTGACTGGATTTGCCGCCAGCATGGGCTCAATTTTAAGTTTGGCCGCAGACAAAGGGAGGCGTTTTGCTATGCCTCAGGCAAAAATAATGATTCATCAACCTTTGTTAATGGGGTATCAGGGAAGGGCTTCAGAATGTGAAATTCAGGCACGCGAAATATTGAAAACACGGGATCATTTGGTTAAGTTATATGCCGAACAAACTGGCAAAAGCCAAGAGGAAATAAAAAAAGCACTTGATCGAGATAATTGGTTTACTGCCGAAGAAGCACTTGAATACGGATTGCTGGATAAAGTGGTACATTCGCGCTCAGAATTAAACTAGGGAAAGGTCTTTTTTCCATCATTTTAGGTTTGCATCCAAAATATCATTTTAAATCACATTATTGAAAATTACATTTCACATTTGCTGAATGCATAGAATTTTATGGCAAAAAATTTAATTATTGTAGAATCACCTGCTAAAGCCCGCACAATCAGCAAGTTTCTGGGTAAAGATTACACCGTAACTGCATCCATGGGTCATGTCCGGGATCTGCCTTCAAGTAAACTCGGTTTTGATCCGGAAAATGGATTTGCTCCGGAATATGAAATTTCCAAGAATAAGAAAAAAACGGTTGCAGACCTGAAAAAACAAATTGACAAAAATACTGTTATTTATCTTGCAACTGATGAAGACCGTGAAGGTGAGGCAATATCCTGGCATCTCTTGGAAGCGCTTGGTTTGGAAAAGCAACCGGTTAAAAGGATCGTCTTTCACGAAATCACTAAGCCTGCAATTCTCAATGCACTGGAAAATCCACGTGAAGTAGATCAACAATTGGTTGACGCCCAACAGGCGCGTAGAATTTTAGACAGGGCGGTAGGATATGAATTGTCACCATTACTTTGGAAAAAAATCAAACCAGGACTTTCTGCAGGCAGGGTGCAGAGTGCTTCTGTTCATATTTTAGTTGAACGTGAAAGAGAAATAAGAAAATTTATACCTGAAGAATATTGGAAAATTCGAGCGGATTTTGTGGGATTTTCTGCAGAGTTGAAACAGCTTAATGGAAAACCTGCAAAAGTAATCAATGAAACAGGTGCCCGCGAAATTGAAGCCAGTGTAAAGCAGGGAGATTTTGTGGTGCGAGAAATTGATGAACGCATGACAAACCGAAATCCAACTGCACCGTTCACAACCTCAACCATTCAGCAGGAAGCTTCAGTAAAACTGGGAAATTCAGTCAAACGAACAATGGTTGTCGCACAGCAGCTTTACGAGGGTAATTTTGAGATTCCGGATTACAGTGGTGGTCTGATTACCTATATGCGTACTGATTCAGTAGTACTTGCGGAACAGGCTCTAACTCAGGCACAGGAGGTTATCAGCAATGAATATGGAATAAAATTTGGTTTAAAGGAGCCGCGTTTTTTTAAGAACCGTTCAGCAAACGCGCAGGAAGCGCACGAAGCAATTCGTCCGGTTGATCTTTCCCTCAAACCAAGTACTGTTAAAGAACATTTGAGCGCTGATCAATTTCGTCTTTACAGTTTGGTATGGAAGCGCACTCTTGCCTCACAAATGGCTGCCGCTGAAATTGCCCGTACAACTTTGAAAATTGAAGCAGGAGTAACAAAAGAGTGTCTTTTTGTAGCAAAGGGTCAACGAGTGGTTTTTCCGGGATTCTTGCAGGCATACACAGAAGGCCTTGAGGGTTCTAGTCCTGCGGCAGGTGAAAAAGACATGATACTGCCCAAAGTGGAAAAAGATCAACAACTGCAGTTGAAAAAATTAAATCTGGAACAATTGTTTACCAAACCGCCTCCGCGTTACACTGAAGCATCTTTGGTGAAAAAAATGGAATCTGAAGGTATCGGGAGACCATCCACGTATGCACCAACTATCTCAACAATCCAGGATAGAGGTTATGTGGAGGTTACTCCGGAAAAACAACTCAAGCCGACGTCCATTGGAGAAGTTGTTACTGATTTTCTCACAGACCATTTTGCAGAAATTGTAAATCTGGGATTTACCGCAAAAATAGAACGCAACTTAGACAGGATTGCAAATGGTGAGGAAAAATGGGTGGAAATGATGGGGAATTTTTATCAGCCTTTTCACCAGAGAGTTGTAGAAAAAGGCGAGTCTGTTACACGTGCAGAAGTGATCAAACGCCGTGAGTTGGGGTCTGATCCTGAAAGTGGTAAACCTGTAAGTGTCAGTATCGGCAGATATGGACCAATGGTGCAGATTGGTACTCACGAAGATGAGGAAAAACCGCGATTTGCCTCTTTGCCAGGCAACCTCAATCTTAACGAAGTAACTTTTGAAGAGGCGATGGAATGTTTTGCCTTGCCTCGAACTCTTGGGAACTATGAAAACGGAGAGCAGATTATAGTCAACAACGGACGATATGGACCTTATGTAAAACTGGGTAAAAAATTTTTCTCCCTGCCAAAAGGAGACGATCCGCTAAATACCGATTTGGCACAAGCTATGGAAATTATCAGGGAAGGTTTGGAGAAAAAAGCTAAAAGTACAATTCATGATTTTGGAGATATTCTTGTCTTGGAAGGCCGTTATGGAGCATATATAAAATCCGGAAGGAAAAATTACAAAATACCAAAAGGAGTTGATCCGGAGAGTTTAGACGAGGCTGCCTGTCATAAAATAATTGTGGAAGCTCCGCCTCCAAAAGGCTATAAAGGTGGAAAAAATAAAATAGCCAAAAAGCGGACAGCATAATGAGTGTTTCCGAGCTAATCGTTGAAACTTTGCCTGTTGGTCCCCTACAGTGTAATTGTACCATTATAGGTGATCCTGTGAGCCGGAAAGCAATTGTAGTAGATCCAGGAGGTGACGCGGAAATGCTGCTTGAGCGTTTGTTGGAGTTAGATTTACATGTGGAACGTATAATTCATACACATGCGCATCTGGATCATTTTCTTGCATCCGGAAAAATGAAAGAGGCAACCGGAGCAAACTTGGCTCTGCATCGTGAAGATTTATTTCTCTGGGATATGCTGGAAGATCAATGCCGGATGTTTGGGATTCCTTTTGAGGAACCTCCGCCTCCGGATCAATGGCTGGAGCATGAAGAGGAAATAGTCTTGAAAGGCGTGCAGGGCAAAGCTCTTCACACACCCGGACACACTCCGGGTTCCATGTGTTTTTTGTTTGAAAGCCAAAAACTGCTTATTGCTGGAGACACACTCTTCCAGGGCTCAATTGGTCGAACTGATTTGTGGGGAGGTGATTATCAGAAAATTGAGCAATCAATTCAGGAAAAGCTTTACACACTTGATGAAGACATTTCGGTGATCACCGGACACGGTGATTCAACCAGCATTGGACGTGAGATGCGTTCTAATTCATTTGTACGGGCTTGAAACGCTTTTCAAGTTCAAGTAAACCAATCTTCCTCTCAATCCCTCCTGCATAACCTGTCAAAGCACCATTTTTTCCAATCACCCTGTGACAGGGAATGATTATGTGAATAGGATTTCTGGAGTTGGCCATTCCGACTGCACGAACCGCTTTAGGATTTTCGATGGCTTGAGCTTGCTGTAAGTAACTACGGGTTTCTCCATAAGGTATCCGGAGCAACGCGTTCCATGCCGAACGCTGAAAAACTGTACCTTGAGGTTTTAACGGCAGGTCGAACTTATGCAGGTTCCCGGAAAAATACTCATCTAGCTGCAGGCAAACTTTTTGGAGGAATGCGGAAACTTGCTGTAGAGAAATACCGGAACCAATTTCTTCTTCCGAAAGTTCATCAATGAAATCCGACTGTGTTAAAAAACCATGTTTTTCAACCAGTTTGAGTTGTCCCAATGGAGATTGATAGAGACAGGAAACTTGTGAGGGGCAGGCTGTCAAACTAATTTTTTAAAGTAAAAGGCAGGTTTCTACAGGTTAAATTTTTCAATCAGGAAATCGTCGTATTCATCCGCAATGACGGCAATGCTGGCAATGATCCATTCCAGTTCCTCCGGATCCAATTCTTGAACCGGGCGGATATAACTTAAAATCAGATGATGATTACGTATCCCAAAACTAACTCCTTTTAACTTCAGCGTTCCGTTTAGTTTAAGCACATATTCGTTGATCTCCGCTTTTTGTACAGGATACTGAAAAAGATTTGCTGCAACAACCAATTCGGCATTTTCCTCCAAATTAGTGAGGAAAATCTGAACTTTGACTGAACCACTGACAATCCACCATTCACTGTTACCTACGAACCCTTTTTCCACGTCTCCGCAATTATGCAGAAAGTCGGTAATCATTGCGCTATACTGGTTCAAGTCTCCTCCATGACAGAGAGATTGAATGGAGAACTAGCTGTCCAAACTGCTTGCGGAATTTCCATGCTTATTCATCGGTTTCGGTTTTTTCCGGAAGATAATTAAGCAATTGTGCCGCCAGTCCAGCGAAGAGATAAGTCATAACAGAACCTGGAATAGTTGCTATGAAAATAATCCAGGGAAAGAGAAAAAGATAAAAAACTTGCTCAGAAATCATAATAGGTCCTTAGTTAAAATGAATCAGGGTGGTTTTTTAACCGCCTGAAATTCTTTGGTTTGCAAATTCAATTATACACCTTTATCATAATTTAATAATCAGTGCAAGGATTAGTCAATCCAATTAACATTAATTGTGTTAAAAACTAATACTTACTGCAGAAAAAGTTTTTTTGATAAATGAGAATCATAATTGATTATTAATGTAACTGCTCACTAGCTGATGCAGGAAGATTCACAATTAGCAAACGGTTTAAAGTGTGAAGTTAATATTTTTACGATTATTGCATACTTGCTGTTTTCCTTATACTTTGGATATTTCCAGCGGCAATCTGTCTCCTGGAATCTCTTTAATAGATTAGTTTAAAACTGTGGAATATTCTATCTAACTTTGGATTTATTTTCGAGACAAATCCAGTGATGTTCCCCAAATTCTTTTGAGTTGTATTCATGGCAGAAAAACGAAGCACACAATTTTATCCTGTTCAGGAAGGATTTATACCAACCATAAAAATCATTGGTGTTGGCGGCGCTGGAGGCAATGTGGTCACACAAATGGCAGAAGAAAATTTTGACCAGGTAGAGACTATTATTTGCAACACGGATGTCAAGGCTTTAAAGCGTAACAAATCTCATAAAAAGATCGAACTTGGCAAAAAATTAACACGGGGGATGGGTGCGGGCGCACGCCCTGAAGTGGGTGAAAACGCTGCTGAAGAGAGCATTACAGAAATAGCTGAAGCTATTGAAGGAGCGAACATGATTTTCATTGCCGCGGGTATGGGCGGTGGAACTGGAACTGGAGCTGCACCTACCATTGCCAGAATGGCAAAAGAAAAACAAATTCTAACTGTCGGTATAGTTACGATTCCTTTTTCATTTGAGGGTACTAAACGAAGGAGTGCGGGGCTGGCCGGAGTTGAGCGTCTGCGTGAATACACTGACACTTTACTCGTTATTCCAAACGATAAACTCCTTGATGCAAGTACTCAAAATACGAGTTTCCTTGAGGCTTTTCACATGGCTGATATGGTGCTGATCAACGCCATTAGAGGAATAACCATGCTGCTTAGTGGAGTCGGAGACATCAATGTGGATTTCGCGGATGTGGAAACCATTATGAAAGGTATGGGTAAAGCAGTCATTGGAAGAGGTGTGGCAAAAGGTAAGGACAGGGCATTGAATGCGGTGGAGGATGCCTTACATGGTTCTCTCATGGAAGATACGGACATCCGTGGGGCGAAAGGGATTTTAGTACATGTGAGTGGACCAAAAGACACCAGTGCTTTTGAAATTCAGGAAGCAATGTCACTCATAGAAGATATGGCAGATGAAGACGTTGAGTTGATTTGGGGAGCCACCTTTTCTGACTCTGCAAAAGATGAAGTTACAATGACAGTTATTGCCACCGGATTGTCTTGAAATAAAAACTTTACACCTTCCCTTATTCCTCTTTCAAGAACATTTAAAATGAGCGGAATCCAAGTAAAGCTTTTTCAGACAGATAATGGTCCATGCCCTTACCGAGATGACAAGACCTGGCAAAATCTTACTTTCCAGACCAGTAAGCTTCCCACAGACGGTTACACCTCTTTACTGAATCAGGGGTTTCGACGCAGCGGTCTTTCCGTTTATCATCCGGTTTGCTCAGGTTGCCAGTCTTGTATTCCGATTCGTGTTGACGTTGAGAATTTCTCTAAAAACAAAGGTCAACGCCGGACCTGGCGTAAAAACAAGGATATACGAGTTGAGCATCATCCTCTGGAATTTAACCGGCAGGATTTCGAACTTTATCAGCGTTATCAGAAAGATTGGCATGAACTTGAGACTCCGGTTGAGGAGGCTGAGTATTATGAATTTTTGATTGAATCTCCTGTTCCAACCGAAATCCTTCGTTATTATTTAGGAAAAAAACTGATTGGCGTGGGTTGGCTGGACCGTTTGCCGGAATTGATCAGTTCCGTATATTTTGTATTTGATCCGGAATTTGTTTCAATGAGACTGGGAATATTTTCTCTGCTCTATGAAATTGAGTATGCTCGATTTCTTGATATTCGTTGGTTATATTTGGGATATTGGGTTGAAAGTTCTTCCAAAATGAATTACAAAGCCGACTTCCAGCCTGCCCAAATTTTGAGGGATTCACGCTGGATCCCTTTTCAAGAGAAGCAAAAATAATACTCACCTGTTCCTGCACAATATCATGGCGGATTCCAAGAAAGAATTTACTCACCTTACCGGGGGTGATGTACCGCGGATGATTGATATCTCCGAAAAATCTGTGACTCAACGCACAGCAGTCGCTGAGGCTCGTGTTTTTTTGGGGCGCGAGCTTTCGGAAATTCTGAAAGAATCCGGCAGCACAAAAAAAGGACCTGTTCTGCAGACCGCAGTTATTGCTGGAATTCAAGGGGCAAAGCATACATCAGAACTGATTCCAATGTGTCACCCTTTGCCGCTTTCTGGAGTAAATGTGGATATTGAGTTGGAGGGAGAATATGCAGTTATTCAAGTTACAGCTAAAACTACAGGACGTACCGGTGTGGAAATGGAAGCCCTTACAGCGGCTTCTGTTGCGGCTCTGACAGTGTATGATATGTGCAAATCTGTCAGCAAGAGCATGGAAATTGAGTCTATTTGTCTGTTGGAAAAAACTGGCGGAAAATCAGGAGATTACCGGAAAGATAAACCAAAATAATTCAACTGAAAATCACAAAATTAACACTAGCTGAATGAAACTGACTGCCCCAGGTTTTCGGAAAGCAGGTTCGCCAGGCATTGGTAAAATTCTTCCTGTTCTGCATTCGCGAACCATATCTCTTTTTCTTGCTGAAATTGAAAATGCCAGCCTTGTGAATTACCTGCGAGCCATATTTCCTTAATTGCGCGTTGGGTGTTGATCACAACTTTTTTACCGCTTTTTTCAAAGTTGACCATAAGTTTGTCCGGTGAAGGGTCATAGTCAATATCGTCTTCAAATTCGTCAAGTTTCTCTTCGACTCTCTCAAACAATTCAGAAACTCGGGCAAAATACTCTTTATTTTCCATGGTTAATTATAAGTTATTGGTTGAACTTGATTTAGCCGCAACTTGTTGATGCAGGGTTAGTATCAGATAGTGTGTAGTCACCGTCAAAAATCATCGTTCTGAATATGGGTTTAAATTGGGATTACCCCTTTACCTGACTCGAGAAAATAATTACATGCACAAAGTATCGTATTCCGAGTACTTTGATAGTCAATACAAAAACGCCTTCTTTCAAATTGCGTTTTTTCGCAAATATTCTCAAAATGAAATGAATAAAGGCTGATAACCTTCAACTGCAACCAAAAAAGAGAAATTAATAATGCAAAAATTTTTGACATTGTTTTTGACAATTTGTTTTGTTACGGGATTTTCTGCTTCAGTTTTGGCTGGAGGTTTGGACAATACAGACCCCCGTTTTCCTTTGCGCCAGTATCGCCGCTTTCTACTGCCAAATCAAATGAAAGTGATGCTTGTTTCAGATCCGACACTGCAGCGCGGCGCGGCTTCCATGACTGTCGGAGTCGGTTCAATGAACGATCCTGCAGAACGTTTTGGACTGGCGCACTTTCTGGAACACATGCTTTTTTTGGGAACAGAAAAATATCCGGATGAGGGCAGCTATCAGAAATTTGTTTCCACACACGATGGTTTCAGCAACGCCTATACTGCAAATGACCGCACCAATTATCACTTCGAGGTTGATCCGGAATTTTTAGATGAAGGACTTGATAGATTCTCGCAATTTTTTCTGACTCCCTTGTTTAACACAGAATTGGTGGAACGTGAAATGAAAGCAGTGGATTCAGAACATTCCAAAAACATTCCGAATGATTACCGCAGAATTTTTCAAGTAAAACGCAAAGCTTTTGAAAAAGGACATCCTGCCAGACATTTTGCCACTGGAACAATGGAAACTCTCGATGGTGTAAGCAGGGAGGAATTGTTGTCATTTTACAACAAGTATTATTCAAGCAATCAGATGATGTTGGCTGTGGCAGGGCCTCAGGATTTGGACACTTTGCAGGCTTTGGTCGTTCCACGTTTTGTTGCAGTGAAAAATCACAACCTGCTTGAAAATCGCGTTTCGCCAAAATTTATGAAGCGCGATCCACGGTTTCGCTTAATGCGGGTTAAAACTATCAAGGATACCCGTTCATTAACCTTGATGTTTCCTTTGTCACGCACTCTTCATTATTACAAAAGTCAACCGTTAGGCATGTTGGGTTTTCTTCTTGGACATGAAGGTCAAGGAAGTCTGCTTTCTTTGCTCAAACGTAAAAATTTGGCGACCGGCTTGTCTGCTGGAGGAGGATCTTCCAACAAGTCATTTTCGAGTTTTGATGTCAAAATCCAGCTCACGCCCAAAGGTCTCCGGAATTACTCAAAAGTCATCCGAAATGTTTTCCAATATTTACGTTTACTGCGTAAAACTGGGCTGCCTCGTTATATTTATGAAGAAGTGAAACTTATGTCCGAAATTGACTACAGGTTTGCTGAAAAACCCGAAGGGACATCACTGGTCAATGTTTTCTCCACACTGATGATGTACTATCCTATGCGTACAGTTGAAATTGCTCCTTACATAATTACTGAATTCAAACCACGTATTTTTGACAGCATGCTCTATAGTTTGATTCCGGAAAATATGCTGGCAATTTTGGCGGCACGGAATGTCAAAACTACTGAAAAGGAAGAGTTTTATGGTGTTGAATATTCACTAACATACAGCCAGCCAAAGTGGATCAGTAAATGGCGCAACTTGAAAATTAATTCTGAGTTGAAACTTCCGGAAGCAAATCCGTTCCTGCCGGAAAGTTTGGAGGTCTTAGTTTTTCAAGGCAGAGTTCAACTCACTCATCAATCGCTTGTAGGACTGCAAAATGAAGGTATTAGTACTGCAGTGCTTAAACGCCTGAGTAGCGCTCAGGGTGAACTTTGGGAATCGTGGGACGAGTTACTAACTTCAATAAATATTCCGCCTCAGTCAAATGATGCGGAAAAATTACGGGAACTGCTGCGCAAGCATGCATTGGGAAACCCGCAGATTATACAGGATGATGAGTTTGGGAAAATCTGGTTTCAGCAGGATTTTCGATTTGAAACTCCAAAAGCACAGCTGATGTTCAGGATTCATTCTCCGGAAGTCTATTCTTCACCACGCAATGCAGTCCTGTCACAACTTTATACGGACGCCATCAGTGAAGGATTTAATGAATTTGGATATCCTGTACGCCTGGCTGGTTTGGAATTTGGCATCAATGTTGACAAAAAAGGTATAAATCTGACTTTCAGCGGTTACTCAGACAGGATTCAGGAATTGGTAAAAACTATTGCGGTTCGGCTGAAAAAAATCACGATCGATAAAAAAACATTCAACACGCTCAAGGAAGTTCGATTGCGACGCTACCAAAATTTTCATTTTCAGCAGCCATATCAGCAGGCATTTTATTATCGTAGTCTACTGCTCGAGGGTAGGAAATTTTCGATAATGGATTATGAAAAAGAAATTAAAAAAATAAAGCTGAAACATTTGAAAAAATTTGCAAAAAAACTATATGACAGAATTTTTATCGAGGGACTGTCTTACGGCAATCTCCGTCCCGAAACTGTTCGGGACGCGGCTGAAATTCTACGTGAAAATTTATCAGTGAAACCATTAGCTGAAGCAAAACGGTTTAAGAATAGTGTGCGACAAGTTTCTGTGGGGGATTCCCATACCTACACACGTAAAATGCAGGTTGAAAATTCTGCCCTGGTTACAGAAGTTCAGATTGGTCAACGCAACCCAAAAATGAAGGCGGCTTTGATGGTGATCGACAGCCTGATGCAGCCACAGTTTTATAATGAATTACGTACCAGTCAACAATTGGGTTATATCGTTAATTCAGGCATGACAGTCATGGAAAAAACTTTGGGTTTGATCTTTATTATTCAGTCAGGTGAATACAATACGGAAATCCTGGAGCAAAGGATGGATGCTTTCCTTGAAAAGTTCTACCACTCGTTAAAGGAACTTCCTGACTCGGAACTGAACAAAATCAAAAAATCTGTACTGCACAGTAAATTGCAAAAGACGACTTCCGTTTCGAGTGAAGCAGGTCGGTTGTTTACGATTGCTTTTGAAAACAATGCTGAATTTGATTTCAACAGTGAAGAAATAAAAGCCTTGGCAAACCTCACTAAGGAAGACATTTTGGACGTTGTAAGCAGCTATCTGCTACCATCCAGGCAGCGCAAGCTGATTTTAAGAATGTCCGGAAAGAATCATGAAAGCGGGAAGTCCTCAGGCAAATTAATAAAATCAATGGCAAAATTTAAAGAGCAATATGCCTGTCCGGAAAATTGCTTACCTTGATTTGAATCTGCAGGAATGAGGTGGGCTTATTGCTTTTGTGTAAAAGTAAAACGTATTAACAATAAAATGCAGGCACCAATAAAAATGCTAAAATTAAAGAAGATAATTCGAAAAAGTGCTTTTAGGAGTTGTGGTATGAACTTTGCGAGTGATTTTAGTACAAAGTACCTTTACATCACCAAAATTCAGAAAATAGGAAATGGTTACGGCAAACGGAGTCAAACTTCAAATAGATCCGCAAAAACGAATTGGTGTAGCAGACGTAATAGATATGCTGAAAGGATTACGCAATGAAGCTGTAATCAAGATCGTCAGGACTTCTGATTCAATTCAGAAACAAGATGATTTTGATAATTCAAAGTCTTTGATTTCTACCCGGAAAACATTTCTTAGATCTTCCGCGGTTACAGGCAATACGAATTTGCCGCAAATCCGCGAACTGAATGAAATTGCTGCTCTCCTGAGAAGCATAGATACACAACAAAACCAGTTTGGTTCCTAAATAATTTCTAACAATTTTAGCCTCTTCCTGTAAGAACTCACAGCACTCTCCGGAATATCCAGGCCTGCTTCTTTGGCAATTCCACTAAGATTTTTTAAGGATGCGCGAGGACGTTCCCTCAGCAGTTCAAATAGATAACTCAAACTCTCAGCATCGAGTTTACTATGAACTGGTTCTTTGAGTTCTTCAATCACGTCACGGCTAATGTTATAAGCATGAGCAATTTCCTGCCAATCCTGTTCTTCCAGCAATTCCCTGATTTCCCTTTGTTCTGCAAGACTGATTTGTTCAAGTTTTCTCGGAACAGTTACTCCGAGCTCTTTACTCCAGCGGCGTAATGTATTTTCAGTTATACCTGCTTCAGCTGCAATATCATCTAATGGTGCTCCCGCTGCTATTCTTTCTACAAGGACTTCACGTTCAGCAGCAGAAAATCTTCTATTTTTTATTTTTGTTGTTTTCGTTTCTAGGGAGCCAGTTTTTTTTGCAATAGTTTTGACAACAGCAATTGTAATCCCAAATTTTTCTGCGACTTCAACAGCACTTTGTCCCTGATCCAACTCAACGGCAATTTCGATATTCAAAAGTTCTTCTTTGACTTGATCAGAGTTGGGGGACATGGGAAATATTTTTGAAGATTTTTTGACAAAGATGATTTGAAATTCACAAATTTAAAAGGCTCCTTTTTTTCAACATAGTCAAGACATTCTTGACAAGATGCTTTCCCTTTGCGATGCTGTGAGCAGGAAATGGAGTATAAGTATACACTCTTTTTTGTTTTTTTAGGGTGGGTAGGTATCCTGTTGCTTGCAAATTATTTTTATTACAGGGTGATTAAATCTTTTTCAGGGAGAGTTACAATGCAGGAAAGTATTATTTCAATAGCGGAATTTAGATTAATTCCGGAATATCTTGAAAAAATAAGTGAAGATGGAAAAGTCTGGCTGGCCCGTGCAATTGTAAATATTCTGATTGCAGACAAGCATCTGGCTGTAGAGGAAAAGGGATTTTTCAAAGACGCGATTCTGATGCTTGAGAATGATGAGATACGGGGTGAACTGATTGAGGCAATTAAAAAACACGAAAGTGTAGAATTGGGAGAATTAACCACCGACCGTGATTATGCGGGACATTTTTTCTTTTTGCTGGGAATGGTAATTGCGGCTGACGGTAAGATAAAAACTTCAGAATTTACCATGCTTTCTAAAATCTGCGGTAAGCTGGGATTTCCTGAAGAAACTTCAAAAGAAGTGTTACATTGGGTGACCGAAATGATCAAACTCAATAATGACAGGAATCAGATGATCAAGTTTTTGGGAGGATTAAAACCGGTTTTTGTTTTGAAATAAGTGTCTCTTTTAATTTGTTGAAGAAAAATTTGTAACCTAAACTTCGAATGTCTCTGCTAATCTGCCTTCCGGACTCAATGCAGCCTAAATCTTTGTGCTCGGCACTGATATTACTGGATTCCGAATTGAAAATTATAATTGGACCTGAGAATGTGCAAAATCCTGATGAAGTAGAATTTGCGGTAGTCTGGAACAATCCGGAGGGACTTTTGCTGAATTATCCAAATTTGAAAGCTATTTCATCATACGGACATGGTGCAGACGGACTTCTTGCTGATAAGAAACTACCTGTAGGAATACCTCTGGTACGTTTAGCAGATGTAACAATGGCTGTATGGATGAGTGAATATTTACTGGCGGTGGTATTGCTAAAGCGACGTCAATTGCTGGAACATGCGGCAAATCAGGAATTTGTTGAATGGGGGATTGCTGCTCGGCACCCGGGGAATCAGATTGGCATCCTTGGTTTGGGCTATTTGGGAAAAGCTGCCGCAAAAGTGTTTTTAAATATGGGTTTTCATGTTTCCGGCTGGAGCCGAACTATAAAACAAGTTAATGGCGTTTCTTGTTTTTTCGGAATTGAAGGATTGACTGAGATGCTTAACAAAACGGATTATCTCATCAATTTACTCCCGCTTACCAAAGAAACTTATGATCTGTTAAATACTAAAACACTATCTCAACTCAAGCGGGGCGCATACTTGATTAATGTTGGACGGGGGCAGACTCTTGTGGATGAAGATCTGATTCCATTATTGGAAGAAGGGCAACTTTCCGGAGCTTGCCTGGATGTCTTCAGGACAGAACCTCTTCCGGAAGAACATCCTTTCCGGAAACACAAAAAAATACTTGTAACTCCTCACAATTCCAGTTCCACGCTTCCGGAATCGGTTGCACCGCAAATACTTGAAAATTACAAACGGGCCATTTCGGGTACTCAACTGTTAAACCTGGTTGACTTAGCACATGGCTATTGATACATGAATTTCCGCTGCTCATTTCATTTCCGGAAAATAATTTTCTTTTACTTACTGATTAGTTGTGGCTGGCTGGCCTCATGCGGTTTACGGACTGCTCCTCGCAATCTTCCGGAAATAAAACAAAAGCCAACATTCAGTGATTTGAAAGTTCAACAACGGGGTGAGCGTATCCGTTTATCATGGAAAATCAATGAAACTGAAAGGACAACTGCCTTAAAGAAATTGGATGGAGATCCTGAACTGAAAGAATATTTTCTGATTCAGGAACACCAAATTCCGCTTGATTGCCGAGATTGTGAAACCGTGGTCATGGCACCTTTGCGTATATTATTTTCCAGTAATTCAATTATTCGTGACGGCAATCATTTGTATTATTATTTAGAACTTCCCGGCAAGGATTTAAAATTACGTGAATATGAACTAAGCCATATGGGACCGGAAGATGAAATTTTGTCTCCGGCGGAAACTGTGAAGTTCCGGCAAAGTAAGCGGTTCCCAAAAGTGCCGGCCCCACGATTAAAAATAATCCAAATTGAGGATGAAAAACAAATTGTAAAGTTTTCTTTTGGTAAAGTTGTTTTGAAAAAAACAACCGTAATTGGTGATGATACGGTAAAATTGCTGGAACAGAAAAAAGTAGAAGCCGATAATACTGAGCTTAATCCGCAGGAAAAAAAACAGGAAATAAAATTTAGGACGTTTGTTTTGAGACTAACTTGGCCGCAGCTTACTGAAAAGGGCTTAAATCGTCTCAAAGGTGAGGGGGATTATTTTGAGGAACATGAGTTTTATCAGGTTCATCTTTATCGTACCCGAAGTGGGGAAGTATGGCCGGAGACTCCAATTAACAGCAAATCCAGCTCAATCAACCACTACCTGGACAGACTTAAAGTTTATATTCCACCGTCAACTTACCCTCATATGGCGGATACGCATCCGGATATTGCACCTCCTAAACTCTCGTTTTATATTGATTTGCTTGGTCAAAACAGCGATACTCGGTTATATAAACTACGGCTGGTTGATCGTTTCGGAAATGAAAGTAATGCATCTGAGACTGTCAGATTTCAACCACCGGAAACCATGATTCTTGAACAAAGTTTTGGTCAAAAGACTTTTGTTCCTCTTTCTGATTGAGCTGTGAGACCGATAAGTTTTTTTTTATCTTTTCTGTTAAGTTGTTTCCTTTTTTCCGCATGTACAGGAAACGGTGAAAACATTCAGCAAGTGTTGCTCACCAAAGACAATGTAAACAGTTACATTGAGGAGCAGAAGGTAATACTTGGAAGTGATGAGGAAAATGTAAGCGCACATTACAATTTAGCGAGGTCTTTTTATTTTGTAAAAGATTACGAATCAGCAGAAAAACATGCGCGCCGTGCCACACGTTTTGATCCTTTTAACGCAAGTTATTATGAATTGCTGGGAAGCATTGCTTTTGCGCTGGAACGTTATGGAGACGCCATTACAGAGTTGGCGATTGCAGTTAGAATTTCTCCGGAACGAGTTTCGGCTTATCTGAAATTGGCAGCAACATATGAAAAGATAAACGATGATGGACGGGCGATTTCATCATTGGAGCAAGCGCTTCAGGTGGATCGGCTTTATGTGGAAGCACTTTATCACCTTGCACGGATTTATTTGCGTCAACGTGAATTCGAAGGTTCAATACGTACTCTTGAAACTTTGTTGAATCTTGAGCCGCAGAATAAAGAAGCACTGCTCATGAGAGTTCAGACATATTCGCTTCAAGGAAGTTACTATTATGCGCAAACTCTGGCTGAAGAAATGTTAAATCAGTTTCCGGATTTTGCTCCGATTCGACGTGAGTTACTCCGGATACAATTCGCCCAGCAGCAATGGCCGGAAGCACAAGCTTTATTGATTCAACTCAGAAGCAAAAGTTCTTTTTCTACAGAAGATCAACTGATTGAAGCGTATTTGCTTTTACACCAGGAACAGGAAAAAGAAGCCCGATTGCTTTTTGAAACCATTCTGGAACAGCAACCGAAAAACGTTGATGCGATTATGGGTTTGGCTGTGCAGTTGTTACGCAAAGGATTTTTAGATGACTCTCTTACCTGGTTAACTCGGGGATTGGAGATAAATCCACTTCTCGCCAGAGCACATTATTTGCGCTCTTCAATTTTGTTTCGACAGGGTGATTATCTGCAAGGTGATTTGGCCATCGGTCGTGCCCTGGAACTGGACTCGGCAAATCCTTCTTATCAGCTTTTGTTTTTGCGGAGACAACTGATGAAAGGAGAGTTGTCAGTTGTAGAAAAACAGTTGAAACGGATTCAGGAAAAACATCCTCTGAATACTGAAGCGTTGCAATTGCAGGCAGATTTGTACAAAAGCCGCGGCAATTCTGTGGAAGCTGAAAAACTGTTGCGGCAAGCAATTTTGGTTCACGATTCTCCTTCAGTACATTTTTCTTTGGCAAGGGTGCTTTACCAACAGAGAAAATATCGTTCAGTTTTGGAGGTAACAACACCCCTTCTGGAAGTTCTTTCGGGTAATTGGGAAGTTGTTTATCTGCATGCGTTGACTTTAAGCAGAGTTGGAAAATATGAAGATGCACTTGAAATTAGCCAGCCCTATCTTGAGCATAAAGAAAGCCAGGGTTATGCGCACCGTCTTGTTGGAGACCTGCTGCGGTATGCAGGTAAAGAGCAGGAAGCCCAGAAAATTCTCCAGAAAGGATTGGTTCAGTTTCCCGGCCACCTTTTTTTGGTAGACGGTTTGAGTGCCTCGCTGGTCATGACCGAAGATTGGGAACAGGTCAGGGAGTTGCTGGAAACTACTTTAGAACAAAGCCAGCGTTTGTCAGGCAATCCGCCTATGCAACTTTTGTTTTTGGATCGTTTGGCAGTGGCCTACCAGCGTTTGAATAAAATTGAGGAAAAAATACAAATTTTGCGAAAATTTCACCAGAAAAATGATCCACTTACAGCGGCACAATTGCACTCTTTGGAAGAACAACTTTTGTTTCCGATTTCGTTACCATCTCTTGACAAGGCGTTGTCTCCATTATTACTTCCTTAAAGGCTCAAAAAAATATTTTGATCGACATTGTAAAATTATATGGGCTCAAACGAGAAAAAAACAAGTAAGTACAAATCAGCATTTCATGCAGCTGAAGTGATATCACACGATCTTTCACTTCTGCGCGGAAAGAAACAACCACCTTTTTTTGATGATTCAGATATTCAAGGGTTGCTTTCCGCGGAAGAGATTGATGAAAAAGTCCAGCAATTGAAGAAAGTTGATGTGGACTCCTATATTCAACGTGTGGTGAATCCATCTGAATCCAAAAAACGTCCAAGTGCACCGGAAGTAATTCAGCAATTAGGTGGAAAAATGATTTCAGAAGAAACCGAAGGTCCACTATATTCTGCAGAAATTGAATTTTTTATTTCAGGGCAAAACAGAAGGCTGGGGTTTATTGCCCAAAATCATAAAATACAAAATGGTGTTTGGTCTCCGGTTCACCACCGTAAAGCTGCAGAAAAGGTGCGCTTTTTTGCTTCGCACAGTATTCCGCTGGTGACGTTTATAGATACACCAGGTGCGGCGGCAGATGCAGAAGCCAATTTGGACAACCAATCACACAGCATTTCTTTTTTGATCAGCGAGATGGCGAATTTACAATTACCTGTTATCGGAATTGTTTTTGGAAGTGGTTACAGCGGTGGAGCTATTCCTTTAGCAACTGCCAATATTCTGCTTTCGGTTCGGGAGGGTGTCTTCAATACCATCCACCCAAAAGGCTTGAGCAATATTGTACGTAAATATAATTTGTCATGGCAGGAGTCGGCCAAACACATTGGCGTTTCTGCTTATGAATTAAAGTCTCAAGGTTATTTTGATGGAGTCATCGATTATGCTTATGACCGTCCACATCAGGCAAAAAATATCAAGGATGCAATCATCAGTGCTGTTGAAGTAATTGAGAAAAATTCTTGTAAGTTTTTAATTGAAAATGATTTCTTCTTTGACCATTATCGTGAAAGTATCAATCATTATCTCAATCCATCCAAGCTTCTGATAGAAAGCAACAGGGTCACAGATCGTTCTCCAACAGGCACCCTGAACATTTTTGGTGATGTGTATCGTTTTATGCGTTACCTAAAATTACGCCAGCGGATTGTCAGTCGATCAATCGATAGTTATGCTCGACTGAGTTCCCGCCAAACTCCAGTGGGAAAATTACAGGAACGTTTGAAAAGTGAACGTCAGGAAAAACTGCAGCAGTGGTATAAAACGCCTCTGGAGGTGCGCTTTCACGAAAAGCTTAATAAACGTTTTGAACAATTTGTAAGTGCACGGGAAGATCGTGAAAAAGAACGTGGGCGTTTGGTTGCCTTTTTCATAGGGGATCCACGTGAAAATTATAAAAAAGCTGTTGATGATCTGACTCTGGAAATCCTGCTTTACCTTTATAATTATTGGAAGGACAGTACTGCAGAAAACCTGATAGAGCTTTATGAACAACTTGGAGAGCTTACCCTTCATGACAGGCCGTCCAGTAATCCGAATTTGCTGGATTTATTAAAAACCACAGTAATTAATCAGAGTTTTAAGGAAAATTTTCAGAACATTCTTCTTTTTGATTTACTCTACAATCAAGTCATTGAAGCTCTTCCGACAATTGCAGATGAACTAAAAGGGACAAATCAAATTTCCCAAAAATCTGTGGAGCAGTTGTTTGAGAAAACTGTTGAAGGAGCAATAAAGGAATTCGAAAAAAATTCTTTGCAGCTCGAAAGTGAATCTGTACGAGTACAATTTTTCAAGTGGCTGGCAAATTTTATTGACCGCAAAGATTGTGATGAAGTTTTAGGAACAATCAGCGAATGGAAACGAATTGTCTTCCCCCGGATGAGTCCTCCGCTGTTTGGGCTTGTACGCTACTATTTTTCGGGTTTGTTACCGTCACTTCATGAAGCCCAGCAGAATAAAGGACGCTTTCAGGGAAAAATCACTCCACGCAATATAGGTATTAAAGATTTTTGGAATCGTCTTGATCAATCCTATAAGGATTTGTTGATCCAGAATTTGTTGCGTGAATACAAAAACTCTATAATTAGTTCCAGTAAAGTCATCGAACATTTTTTCAAAGACTTCAAGGAATTGTATGGGGATAGAATTACTTCTAATCCGGTGAAATTTCCTGGATTCCGCGATGCGATTGAACAGGCATTAGATAATGGAGTGACGCCTTGTGGTGTGGTGACAGGTTTGGGAACTTTTATCTGTGAAGAAGATGTAGAAACAGTCAAAGGCAAAAAATCCAGTACCAAAAAACAAAAAACATCATACCGAGTTGGCTTGGTGGTCAGTAATGTAGAGTTTCAGGCTGGAGCTTTTGACATGGCAAGTTGTGAAAAAGTTTGTCGCTTGCTTGATGACTGTGCTCGTTTGAAATTACCTGTGATCTTTTTCATATCTTCCGCCGGTATGCAAACCAAAGAAGGTGGTGGATCATTATTTTCTATGGCCATTATCAACGAGCGTATCACCCGTTTCGTGAAAGACTTGGACCTTCCAGTATTATGTTTCGGTTTTCGTGACTGCACCGGAGGCGCGCAAGCAAGTTTTGTAACGCATTTGCTCGTTCGTACATATTATTTTTCCGGATCACAAATTCCATTTGCCGGTCAGTTGGTTGTAGAAAGCCATTTGCCCGCACATTCAACTTTATCAAATTACCTCTCTACAAATGCCGGTACAATGGATGGTCTTGTAAAAAATCCATTTGACGTGGGAATTGATGAAAAGCTTCAGGAAATTGATCCGCAAATTCCGATTGCAAAATATAGCGTAGAAGAGATTATTTCACGTGTGTTGGCAGGCGAGTATCACTTGTCTGTCGGTGACGAAGTACAGTCGTATTCTACACAGGAAAATTTACATATCGGTGAGATTAAGCGAGTACTGATTCACGCACGTGGCTGCACTGCCGCACGTCTGATTCGCGGGACTCAGGATGCAGGAATGGAAGTGGTTTTAGTGGCCTCAGATCCGGATATGGAAAGTTATCCGGCAACTTTGCTCCGGGAGAAAGATCGCCTTGTTTGCATTGGAGGCAATACTCCACAGGATAGTTATTTGAACGGAATGAGTGTGATTCGGATTGCTGAGCAGGAGGAAGTGGACGCAATTCATCCAGGTATAGGTTTTTTGTCAGAATCTCCACATTATGCGAGGATTTGCCGTGAACATGGTTTTAACTTTATTGGACCACGCGTTGCGAACATGGATAGAATGGGCAACAAATCAAATGCAATTGCGACTGCACGTAATTTAAATATACCCGTAGTCCCAGGCAGTGAAGGAGCTTTAATGGATCCTGTACATGCTATGGGGGTTGCGGCAGAAATTGGTTTTCCTGTACTGATTAAGGCGGCGCATGGCGGTGGCGGGAAAGGGATTGAAGTGGTCAAAGAAGTGGGCCGCTTTAAATCAATTTTTTCACTGATGTTTCAAGAAGCATTGAGTGCATTTGGCAATGGAGATTTGTATTTGGAAAAATTCATCGGCTCGATGCGACACCTTGAAGTTCAAATAATCCGGGACATGCATGGCAATTCTAAATTACTCGGTATTCGTGACTGTTCGGTTCAGCGCAATTACCAAAAACTGATTGAAGAAACCGCTTCCGGGATTCCGAAAAATATTAAGGAACAGGTTTTTGATTATGCAGGCAAATTGATTGACGAGATTGATTACATTGGCGCAGGAACTGTCGAATTTATT